>Ga0157364_1004958_pt1 | contig 13410 bp, 3 predicted proteins | sample AttsexASBM2_FD_111476 | JGI IMG/M metagenome (GOLD analysis project Ga0157364, IMG submission 111476) | Fungus gardens microbial communities from leaf cutter ant in Ribeirão Preto, State of São Paulo, Brazil - Atta sexdens ASBM2 | ecosystem: Host-associated > Fungi > Mycelium > Unclassified ... | reverse complement strand
AGTTTAGTCCATTCTACCTTTATGCGAAAGATTTATTATTATTTTCCAAACTCCCCTATATATATATATATATATATATATATATATATATATATATATATATACACACACATATATATATATATATATATATATATATATATATATATATAATTATTCGCAGATAATTATATTTTTGAGACATTTAATTCGTCAAACCTTTTCTTCTACTTTACTTCTGTAAAGAAAGAATAATGTTTCGACGTCTCAGCATCTTCAGTAGACCAGTGCCTGAAAGAGAATATGGCATATAAAATACTTCGCATACCACGAAAGAAGTCAAAGTTCCACATATCCGTCGTTACATACATTCGCAAATCAATCGTCAGCACGTACCTCACCAAATACCTCTTCCAAAGTAAATGCCATTCGAACTAAGAGCTGCTTAACATGCGGGAGAGATTTCTTCTAGTTTCATCAGACTTCCAGGCCACTCTTTGAACTTTAAACCTCTCTCTGTCTGGCAAACATTACTCCATAAATGTTCGCAAGCGTTTATGCAGCCGAGTATGAGAAAAGTTACTGACGGCGCAATGGAAAATCCGCCCACTTCTTCTACCAGCGCCTCTAACTTCTGACGCACTGACCTCCACGACTTATTTTTACCTCCGTTATTGGAGACTATAGTACAAATCCTTAAATGTTTAGAAAGTAAGAAAAAGTTTTTATAAAAAGGGGAATGAGCAATGATAAGATAGTGGAACTTCCTATAAAGAGATGACAAATAAATTTCTTGATATAGGATCAACATTATCTATTAAAAATTTTTTTTCTTGTAAATAAGACATTGTCTTAAATAAAAAAGTTTGTCTCGTGTATTTATTTTTATAATAATAACAATTGTAAGAAAGAGAAAGAGAACATCACTTACGATCTTTTCACTAATTGTATTCGATAAAAGTTTAATAAACTATATAGATAGTCATTTAAATTATGCGCCCAATTAATTTTTCAGATTTATGCCTGTTTTTATTAACGTAGATTAACTTTAATCTCGATTCAATTTACTCTTCGTCTTTTTCTAGTTCTAAAAATTAGAAAAAGACGAAGAGTAAGTTGAACCGAGATTAAAGTTAATCTACATTGGTGGAAACGGATATTAAAAACGCAACTGAACTACTGTAATATCACAAATTAAATTGACAAGCAATTTAATAATTTGATGTTCAATTATAGACATCCTATTAGAGAGATCTTAATATGCTGAAAATCTGTAAATAAATTTATTTATAAATTTTCAACACATTAAAATCTTTATATTAAGATCTTAATAAATCGTTTATTAAAATATAATAAGTTCATATGTTATCTATATTAGAATGCATTTAAATGCATTTAAAATTTCACAAAACATTGTGCCTTGCACACTTCGAAATATATTAACTACATTGGTGTACCTAATATAATTAGGTACGCTTTCATTTTTACTCTGTAACACGAAATAAAAATATTGATACAATAAATCCAAATTTAAAAACAATATTTATTTCAAACGTATATGTGCAGCTATTTTAACATAATACTATTTAAAAAAAAAACCTTCATAAAAACCTGAAATTTTGATAGATTTTTAAAAAATTATATAAGCGTTTCGATTAATCAATCTTTCCTTTTCTTAAAGCACGAGCACTTTTCTATAATGAAACAGTAAGTACTATCTTTCAAAAGGAGCAAACATCGATGAAAGAAGGGGAAAAGGAAACTCTAGACAGAACCACTCAACAGTTTCCTCTTTTATACCATAAATTATAATGCAATCCATCAACATGTGCCACATTAGCTTGTCACCAGACATCACGTATATATGTTTAGAGAAGTCCACTGTGTTTCAACAGTTTTTAACATAGTTGAGTGAAATTACATTGTATTTCAAATTTTTTAAAATAATTGGATTTTAGTCATGTTTCGTGTAAATTTTTATTTAAAATATTAATTTTTATGTACATACACGCATAACTTTTGTTTTGTTGATTTTATAGAATAGAAATTGTAAAAATCGTTTGAACATAACAAATTTTATATTGAGATCGCTGACAGGATTAACGGTTTTACAGTAAATTCTATTATTGTTCTTTTTACTTATATTATTGGAAAAGATCAAGAAGTAAAAATATTGAAACAGTTAATTTTTTTCCGAAGAAATTACTTGAAAAAAATTCTCTCTATTATATAATTATTATGTGATATTTTTGGTATATTATTCATTGTTAAAATGATATAATTCTCATAATTCTATATTTAGGAAATACATTTCAATAATATTATTAATCATTCGCACGATAAAAGATTTTAGTTGCACAAGAATCTTTAATCATCTATTATTTTCTTTCGTAGTTTGGAATCCCATTGAATCACCATGTAAACACAATTGTAACTTGATGTAATCTAAAGAAACAATGACTGGCCAAGAGCATTGTTGCAGATATCGGCCTCATTGTCACGATGGAGTTACATCGGGCTAACCAAGTCGAACTTAAACCGATGTGATTGTGATTTGTAGAGAAACAGCGAACGATGCGTGCTCTCGTCGACGTGCGGAGAGCTTTACACGTGCAAACAAGAGCTCGTTCGAGTCAAGCCAGGCAACAAATCTCCAATGGTGAATTTCGAAGAGCGTGCTCTCCAATAAACCTACAAAAAAAAGACTTTAACCCTATATATGCGGAAACCTATACAAAAATACCCGTACCAATGAACATTCCGTGCGTGTTTCAGAAGCTTAATTCCTCTGTTGGGATATTCTAGCGCTAGAATTGTCTTGAGATATTAGATGCCTCGGGCTAACGAAATTAAGCGCTACTTACTAAAGGCCAGGATAGCGCGATAGAAGAAAAGTAGTTAATTTTGAGTCTAATTAAAAAAAAAATCTAACATTTTTGAAAAATAAAAGGCTAAAAGTGGAAAGTATTCTCTCTAAATCTCGTGGAGAAATCTCACTTAAAGGGACTAAAAATTTAGCCTATCTTGAAAAAAGAGTAAAAATATGGACACTCTTGTTCAAGAGTGGCAGATTTTCACTCTTTTTAAAGTGAGATTTATTCTTTTGGAACGAGATTCACTCCAAAGGAAATCTCAATCCCTTTTTTGGAGTGTAATACCAGGATAGATGGAACCTCATTTCAAAAAAGTCACTCCTTTGGAGTGGATCTCATTTCAAAAGAGTAAATCTTATTTTAAAAAGAGTGAAAATCTGTCACTTTTGAACAAAACTGACCGTATTTTCATTCTTTTTTCAAGACAGACTAAATTTTTAGTCTCTTCGAGTAAGATTTCATTCTACGAGATTTAAAGAGTTAGAGAGATATAAGGAATGAGAGATCTACAAAAATTGCATAGCTAATTTTGATCGTAGTTAGATAACGAGATATTTATAGAATACTATATCTTACGGATTCAGAATTACAACCTATTACAACAATCTATTCAATATTAAATAAACATCGAGAAATGTTCAACATAAATGCGAAGAAGTTCAAAAATAAAACAAACTTTCAATATTTTATACAAAAATTAAATTAAAGACAGTTTTATTAAAAAATAATATTTATTTTTATAATAATTTTTTAATACTTTGTTAGTCTTACTTTAACTTTTATTATCGTTTTTTTCTAAAAAAATATAACAAATTAAACAGAGTTATTATATTTAAAATATTTGTATTTAAAACAAATGTTTAAAACACTGTACTGTTTTAAATAAACATATGTTTTAAACAAATTTTAAACAAATTTATTATAAATCATGTTTTTTTTTTAAAGAAATGTTTAACATAGATTTTAGGCGAATAACATCTACTTACTTATACTTATCTTTGTATATAATGTATTTCTCATAAAATTAATTATAATTCATGACAGTATTCCAATACACTGCCATCTGAAAATACTGGGGCCATGGACGCGTGTGATTCGATTCATGTTCACAACGCTCATGAGTGCCATTTGTTTTTGTTTAACATTTGACAAACAGGAATGAAATAGTTCTTAAGCGTTATAAGCGTTAAACGGACTGCGGCCTAAAAATTTGTAGTGCATGTTACATATACTACAGATTTCACTGGCAGTGTACATTAGAATACGAATTATATCATCGATGGATGAGGTATAAATATTAAAAATAAAAGGGCTGATCAAAAGTATATTTTTCAAAGAGGTCGGTGGAAATATTGGAAACCCGGGAAATTGAAGAGTATCTCGAATTAGCATCTTAATTAAGTTCTTAAGATTCTTAAGACTTTACCTAAGATGAAATTAGTTGAAATAATAATGGTCTATGAATATTAGAATGTTTTAATAAAATCTATTAAACAAACTTTTTAAAAATATTATTTAAAACATGTTTTCTTTATTGGGAGTACAAATTAGTTCGGTCCGTTTTTTGTGCATTTATTTCAAAACAAATTGAATGAACAGATCAATTAAAGTGTCCATCGCTGCTTACTACTTTTTCCCATCTCTCAGGCAATTTTCGAATTCTATCTCGAAAAAATGACTCGTCTTTGGAGGTGATCCAATTTTGGAGCCAATTTTCGATTTCTGCGAAAGAAGTGAACCGGTGACTTGCTGCATCTTTCGGAACAACTAGTAATCAGAAGGAGCAACGTCCGGAGAAATACGGCAGGTGCGGTAAAACATCCCATTTGAGCGTTTCCAAATATTTTTTTACTTTAGCGACATGAGATCGAGCGTTGTCATGAAGAATAACTTTATGTCTTTGCTCGTATTTTGACCGTTTTTCTCGCAATGTATGTATTCAAATGAATCAATTGTAGCCGATACCGATCGTAATGGAATCGCCAGGTTTCAGCAGCTCATAGTAAATAAAACCCTTTTGGTCCCACCAGATACAGAGCATGATCTTCGAACTATGAATGTTCGGCCATGGTATTAATGTTGAGGTCGATTGACCGGACTTAGTATTTTTTCTTCTTGGGATTGTCGTAGAATATCCACTTCTCATCTCCAGTCACAATCCGATGCAAAAAACCTTTTCTCTGTTGTCTTTGAATCTGTCAGCTATTCACAAGTGAAAAATAGCCTCTCAACGTCTCTCGGTTTCAATTCATAAGGCACCCAATTTCCTTGTTTTTGAATCATCCCCATGGCTCTCAATCGTACAGAAACGATTTGTTGAGTTACCTCCAATGATTCTGCAAGCTCCTCTTGCGTTTGACTCTGATCTTCTTCGAGTAATGCCTCTAATTCTTTGTCTTCGAATTTGTTTGGCTGTCCAGAGCGAGGCTTGTCTTCAACGCTGAAATCTCCATCCTTGAAACGTCGAAACCATTCCCTACATGATTTATCAATTGGAGCAGTGCCATCATAAACTTCGACAAGCATTCGATGGGCTTCAGGCGCATCTTTTCTTCCAATTAAAGCAGAAAATCAAAACCTCTCGCAAATGCTGCTTGGTTAACACAAAATTCGACATTTCAAACACAGTAAAAATCAAGATTTTTGTATGAAATTCAAAGCGATATAAACTGAATATTATTAGCAGATGTTTAACCTCTCTGAAACCGCCAAAATCAGCTGTCACTATGAACCATTCACAACAGCCATTTTTAAGGAAACGGACCGAACTAATTTTTACTAATTTTTACAATAAATATTATTTAAAACATTAAGAACATATTTTCAACAAAAAAAAACAATGTTCTATTCTTTTAAAAGAAACACGATTTTTACCAAACCTGAAATTAAAGATGCTTTATACTTACGATCAAAAGACAAAGGTTATACCTATATATTATATAGTGAAATAAAAGGATATATTTTGCGAGGACAATAACAAAGCAAATATAATAATTAGTTCTAAAATCTAATTATATTACATAATATTTTTTGTATTTGAACTGAAAAAACTGCATTCTAAGATTAACAATTTCTCTCTCATAATTTATTTATTAAGATAATCTTAAATTAAGATTGTGTTAAGCACATCAAGATTCCTTTTCTTCTGGAAAATGTCAAAATGTAACATCGAAGTGACAGCGATATGATCGAGCGGCAATAAAGCGGGCTGGCACGACACGCACATTTACTACTGGTCAGAGAGCGAAGACGAGCAACATCGCGACCGTAAAGATTACGAAATAATTTTACTTCATTTTACAATATCGTGGCTTACGCGTGCGCAGTGAAGGTAACTGTCAACTCTCGAACGGATTACGGCCCCCTTTAATAATTGATTTAATTAAATCATTTTCATAGTGTCTTCCTATTCCTCCCGCTATCTTCTATCTCTTTTCTCCTTCCTCAATTTTGCCACCTGTCTACCATCTTCCCGAGAGGAGAGTTTCCCATCAGCCGTAGAAGTGCCGCTATCCTCTCGCGCGTGATTTAATTCTCCCAGGGGAATTTAATTGAGGAGTGGAGCTTCTCTCGGGGCGATACGGCCGAAGCGACCGCCCGCGGCGGTTAGCCTCGTAATATGTTAGCCGTTTAACGTCATTCGCCGGCTATTTTTCACGGATGAAAGCCGCGGTCAGGATCGGTGCGTAATGGGAAGCCAAGGTCGCCAGCGAGACGATAAATCGCCGAGTCGAGAATGCCAAGATGCGACCGATGCGCGATGCAATCGAATTACTAATACATGCACTTTGAGGCTAATCTCTCTTCACTCTTTGTCAAATCGTGGTTGAACGAATTTTATCGTCAATGTCATTTGTTTTAATTTAATTAATAACACTTTTTAAGAATAAAATATGCACAGCAATAAAATGTAATAGATTATTTGACATCGATTTATAACATCGCAAGGAAAAATTATATCATGATAATACAGCAAAGCAAAAATAAAAAGTGATCTAAAATTAGAAAGAACCATTTAAATTAAAAAAAAAAAATTATATGAGAAGTATTTACGTAAATTTTACGTAAATTTTAAATTAAAAAAAAAAATTATATGAGAAGTATTTACGTAAATTTTACAGTACTAATTAGTAAATTTTTCATTAATTAAAAAAATGTTAATAAGATTGAAATCATAAGTACTTTTAATATGTATAATAAATCGTAAGTTACACAAGATAAATATTATATTAAAATTTCGGTTCCAAATTCTAAATGGAAGTTGAATCCGAGATTTGTCAAAGGTAGAGTATTTTCGTTGCACTTTTGGTACATTATATTCCACTTCGTGGACCTGATTACGCGCTAATTCAATTTACAGAGATTTAATTACGAGGTAGAGCGACTTAACGCAGTCACGTCGTTTATTATTCTGATACGTCATCCATTTAACACTTTCACTGTTATTTATCGATCACTCAAGCTCGCTGTAGTGGTTTCTTCTCAAATAATCGAGGAAATATACAGGGAATATGTTTAAAGAAATGCGCAGAAAAATTAATTTCGATTAAATAAAAAAAATTGAATATCATGTTATAAAAATAATTCAATGTTGCAATTTTATGCGTATATAGAATATTTCATATATAATATCATTATATATGAAATATCATTATATATAATTCATATATAATATGTCATTATGTCCTTTTATAAGAACATATATAAGAATACTAGCGACTTTAACATCCACTAAAAATTTTGCCCAAGCAAATGTGAGTAGATCTTTAAGAAACTCAATTTCTCTAACAGTTTAATTTTTCCGAGAACATTTAGAATCGAAAATGAGAACTTGAACCATTTTTTGTGATCTCAATTAATTTTAACGTTAATTTGAGCGATCTTTTTCTCTAGTCTTAATTTCAAAAAGTTTTAATTCTAGAAAGTTTCTTTCATTCCCAGTTGATGACATAATCAATTCTCAGATCAAACTCATGTTATAAATGATGATTTTGAGAACGATTACTCTCATGATAAAAAAACAAGAAAATCGGTTTTACATTTTAACATCCAAAGATTAATTCGGCATTAATAATTTTGTCATTCCTCTATAATACAACTTACAATTAATATGTTTATTTTGGCGGAGCAAGATTTGAGTTCATTTTCCTCTCATCATCTTAACGCAACATTATTAAAAAGAGTACGGGCGACGTTGATAAATGATATTTTCGCCTACTTGAAAAATTAAAATAACTTTTCACGCGGCCTGGGAATACAACGTCCCCGCCGAATTTCCGGCGTGCTCGTATATCTCGTCCCGCAGGACGGACCGAGTTCTATGTTCGTAGGAACAAGGCTCAACCTCGATGCGAAAAACAAAATCTACCTTTCGACGGCGTAATTCAAGGAATGCCCCCTATTTCTCGATGCCTTCGACCCTTAGCTTCAGTCGCTGTAAAAAAAATATCGTTCGCAAGCGATATGATGAGGACTCCGCATTTGCGCAACGATCCGAATAATTTAATATCTTGATTAAATGATTAAGCTTCTTTGTTACTACCGACCGTCACGTACGGCCGAACAAGATACGAAATAATATCGATCCGCCAGAGAGGAAAGGCGAGTAATTTAACGTTTCCGCTGCGGAATTTCATTCATACCGCGCGCGGAATTTAGAGGAATTCTTATTTAAATTCCATCAATCTAATTATATTATGCACGATATCCTTTCCTAATATTTTGCGGTATTTTCCAATAAAAGCTTAATCGTACATCTTTGTGCAAGATTATGCTTATTACACCAATCATGGTCGTTTCAATAATGAACATAATGAAATAACAATGACAAATTAATACCGTATTAAAATCGCCTACGGTATTGCGATTTATCAAGAAGTTTGTCGGGGGAATTTGGAAGAGAAAAAATACCGAAATTGAAATTTCGTCGCTTCAATTACCAAAGATCTTAGTCAATAAATAAAATTTGTATTAAATAATACCGAATTTCATATAGAGTGACCCAAAATTTACGATTCAAAATATTTTAACAAAAAAGTTCTCGTAAAATTAAAAAAATGTTAAATTGTAAATTTTTATTTTACGCATTTTTTTAAATAATAAAAGTTTAAATCAATTATTAGATGGCCGCCTCTTGAAGCTGTAAAAAATCGTTCTCTCTCTCTCTCTCTCTCTCTCTCTCTCTCTCAACATATTTTATTTAAAACTCTATATAAAAAAAATTATTATTTAAAATAAAAATTTACAAATAACTTTCTTACTTAATTTTTTGAAAATTATATTGCTATAGTATTTTAAATCGCGTTTTGAAATAGCTTGTATATCTGTATATACTATTAAAAAGAATATGATTTGTATAATAACGCTCGACATTTGCAATGCAATATAAAAATTCTTGATAACGGTCAATACATAAATAGAATTAATTTTTATGTATTAACTGTAATTAAATTGTTATTATTCTAACATCTCTTTTTGCTCATTTATTGATCGTTATCAAGAATTTTTATATTCTTGATTTTTATTATCTTTAACAATAATTGTATTTGTCACTCACCGATCTTAGGATAATTAATATGATCCTAATACAAGGACTACTTACCTATAACAGAAAAAAGAACAAAGTTAGCACAAATAAATAATTTACAAATCTGTAATGGATTGTAATGTATTAATATTAAGAACATGCTAGGGCAAGCAGGTAAAGTGAATTTCATAATAAATAGCGGTAATAATAAAGTAGACAGCGACATAATAAAGCGCTCACCGCGTACGTGTAAGCTAAGAATGATTCCCATGTGATCGGTCAATCAAATGAGCATTCTGACCAACGTTATGGTCACGCAGACCAACGTAGATAGATGGAATAAAATTGAAAATGACTGATGGCCAATTGTGCCAGAATTAAACTTGATTTAAATGATATTTGTTGTATTCTTCTTACTCTTTCAATATATCTATTGAAAGATGAAATATTTCTATCTTGAACATAAAAATTTTGTATTATGCTGTAATATACCTCCAGGTATATTACCAGCGTCACTGTTGTTTTACTACATCGGCAAAACTTGCATTCTCCAATTGTTTCGTTTTGGAGTTCCTATGGAATTAGAAATACGTGAAATTTTGTTCTGCATATACACCGCATGTCATTTCCAAGTAAAATTGCAGAGTATATTCAATATTTTTAAAACCTTTTAACATTTTCGGTTCAATTTCCAAACGTAAAAGAATCTAGACGTGATTTTCTTTTTTATATTTATTCAAAAATAACATTCAAAATGCCGTCGCATTTGAAAGTTCGAGAATGAAAGAATTCTTTCATCTACAATTTCATCTTCATGTTGGAAAAGTAGGAGACTCGAGTCTTACTTCATTCGTGTTGTGTTTCAATCGCAACACGTCGTCGCTTTCTCTAATCATCCGGATCTCTCGTCTAAAGATATTTTAGTGTACAAGACGAGAGGGTTACGCGATTGCATCCACGAAGCAGTTCATGCCGGATTCATCTACGCCGAGGAGTGGCGTAACCCATTTTGGCGTGCGGTAATGGAATCATTTCCGACCCAATAAATTTCACCGGCAAACTAAACTCGTCTTCTCTCCGCTGTCTCTCCCTTCTTACCACCTGCACCTGCACCTGCACGTGCGCCTAGAGAGGAGCACGTTTTAACTGTGAAGACTGTGAAGCCACACAAGTTTACGCAAGTGTGTTCAATGTAGTGTACTAGAGAAACGGCAATCACTGTCTCTGAGGCTCAAGAAAACCACGGTGATCATCCACAATGGCTTCCGTTATGTCTTCATAACTTCGACGCTCCCAGGCATCAAGCCATACATACAATTTCGAAAATTCTAAAGCGTAATGAAGCAATCCATTGGAATAGAACAAAAATAATTTCTCTGTAAAATAAAAGATATATGATTACGGCGAAATTGTTCAACCCAACTTGTTTAGATAAATCTGTATAGATCGTATTTTTCTGTAAAAAAATTGTCAAACTAAAACATTTTTTTGCCGAGTAAAGTATAACTTACTTAATAATCTACATATGGTGTGTTGCAATTATTTATATCGAATCTAGAAAATTATGTAAATGAAAAAATATCACCTTATTTTTACCTAGATTATTAAAATATATTATTTTCATCTTTATCTTAGATAACACAAGTTCACTGAAAAAAAATTCTGGTTGAAAATGAACGAATCAGAATTTTCTGGTTAAATTTATTAGAGTTCTAGTTGAAATAATCGGAATTCTGATACAATATTTCTGATAAAATCTACTAGAATTCTTATTTTAACTAGAATAATATCAATCAGAATTCTTAACTCAAATAAAATCCTAATAGATTTAACCAGAAAATTCTGATTCGTCCATTTTCATCAGAATTACTATTTAATCCAACCAGGTCATTATTCTCTCTTTTTCAAATTATCTAAACAAATTTAGTACGCATCATTGTAGGATTTTAAAAAAACTTATTTTTTTATAAAATAATATTTATATTTAATGTTGATAGATCGGTGCTGTCAGGATTTGTAAGCAATGACTTGATGCGTATCAGCATTATTTTAACATTATTTTAACATTAAAATATTTTCACGTTTAAAATCTTAATCTAAAGAAATAAATTTTTACTTTTTATCCATATGTAAAACAAATGTTTTTTAATTATGTCTTGCTATCATCAGCGTCAATGATGCGCCTGGACAACTGATGTATATAACACACAGAAATCATATCTGACAAATTATGTCAAATCTTTCCTTATGTCAAATCTTTGTCTGACATTTGTCAGACAGAACATTTGAAAACTGTTTCTAAAAAATATATATAAATTATAAATGAATCTATGAATATAATATATCTATTGTCTCCGTATCTTAAATTGTTTTATTTAAAATAGAATAGTTTTACTTAACATTACCTAACTAAACGACTTAATTTAATCTTTGTCAACATAAACTTAAAATTAAATCAACTTTATGTTGTCTAAAATACATTAACATATAATATAATTTATTTTCATTTGGATAATTTTATCTAAATTAGCAAGGACAATGAACTCTTAACATCAAATATAATATTAACATAAAGAAAATAAAGGGCATAAAAATTAAATACAAAATTCATAACATGAGAATAAAAACGTTTAATATACTACAATTAAATGAACATTATGATCAATAATATTATGTTACGTCCGAAATAATATTATATTTTTTTAGTCAGCCATCTTCAGATATTCGAATAAATACAATTATGATAAAAACGAGAAAAAAACGCTGTTAAAATAGACAAGTATAATGATAATAATAATACACGAATTAGATGAAACCAGATGCATCATTTATAGAGAAACAGAAATTGCTCGTAGATGGTTAAAAATCGATTGAAAATTTCAGAAATTCTAATAAAACAAAAATAAATTATTTAAAAAGTCTTGAACAAATTCATCATTTTGATAACAACTCAATTCAAATGACCATACAATTATCCCTCGTAAGATGCTCGTCACAATAGTTATAATAGTCAATAATTATGTAATAATAAATTATGAGATGTAAATTTGACATAAAAGGAACGAGTCGTCGAAAAGAAGATTAAAAATGATAATATAAAAATATTAAGTCAAGAATTAAAAATAATTGCTACGACAAACAAAAACTAACTGCAAAAAAGTTAATAAATAATCGTGATCACACAAATCTTATTTATAATTGGTATATAAACTGTATCTGTCTGCAGATTAAGACTATTTTTTTTTTAATATAATGCATCTCCGAAATCAAATGTTTACGCAAGACTCTTAATCAAAAATTTCAATATTATCCCAATTAAAATCATGTTTAAGATATAATCTATATTCAACTATTACAGAATACACTCTTTATTTTCTTTATATTATTAGGTTATAGGTATGGGAAAAAGTTCATGGCGTTTTTTTAATGCCATCTAACGGGAAAAACGCCACGAACTTTTTCTCACACATAATATAATTTTATTTAAACGGAACAGCTATGTCTAGATATACCCGTGCTCACTTATTAAATCCTCTTTTGTTGAAAAAATGTTTGTTTTTATAGGTCTCACAAATAGTTATCGTTATCACTGTCGTTGAGCTCTCAATTTTGTAAAATGCTCAATGACTTTTCGACAGTTAAGATCTTATCAAGATGACAATTCCCATGAAAGAAATACTTTCTTTCCTCTCGCGGTAGCGACGTAACATTTGCTTTTCTTTCTCTTCTGACTTATCTCGTGTTTAAAAAAGTTGCAAAATGTATTTTACGCACTACTTTTAATTTTTCAAATGTCATGAGGAAATATTAACATTGCCGACATAAATGTCATAATATTTCTCAAAGTCTTTCCAGAATTTTCATACCTATTAATTCTTTTCAGACTTATACGAAAGATTTAGTTGAAATTTATTAGGTGTACAAAAAAGTTCTGAGCTTTTTTTTGTAAAATTCAATCTTTATTCGTATGTAATCATACGGAAATGGCTTGCTGCGTAACGCCAAGCTGTTCTGCAAGCTCCTTTTCAGTTT
>Ga0157364_1004955_pt1 | contig 13414 bp, 11 predicted proteins | sample AttsexASBM2_FD_111476 | JGI IMG/M metagenome (GOLD analysis project Ga0157364, IMG submission 111476) | Fungus gardens microbial communities from leaf cutter ant in Ribeirão Preto, State of São Paulo, Brazil - Atta sexdens ASBM2 | ecosystem: Host-associated > Fungi > Mycelium > Unclassified ... | reverse complement strand
TTACAATCGAACGACAGAGGAATGCTCGACTATAGTTGGTTGATTCTTACATTCTGATCCAGTTTAAACCCTCGGTGGAAACTAGGCCACTGAGAAAAAGAGTGCTAGTGCAGTCTAATGTAGGAACAGAAAACAGACCAATAGTATCTTTAGACCAAGCATTGTCAAAAATTTGAGCAGTGGGGGTAGTCCTCATTTTAAAAAAAATGAAGAATGGAGAACTTAAATTGACCAGAGAAAAAAAGTTTTGCAATCGTTTTATGATTCTCTGCTGAGATAGGACCATTCCTCTTGCTCTAAAAGCATAATCAATTAGCGTTGGAAGAAAATTTCCAACAGTTGCAAAATAAACGTTCTGCTGAACGCAGTCAATGTTCATTTCCGGAAGTGATATATACATATGGCGGGAGTGATTGGCTGTTATGCGACGCATTGCGCTGTTGCGCATCTCACGTTTCGCCTAATATTATTCCATATTATTCTTCCGGTTGATGAGACTGCATTGAACTGTTGTCGGTGAGTGTGACGGATATCAATCGTGCGGAATCTAGCTAAAATGAAAAGAAACGAATCGATATTTTACGTAAATGAAAATCCATCAAGTCGTTATTTATGCATCCTGACCTTATTTTCCGCGCATATGGAAAGTCGATCGATTTTGGCAGTATTATCGGATATAACCTGACATCACGTTGCAAAGCGACTTCCATTTGACTTTTGTGTATATATAAACCGTTATTAAAATCAATACCGCACGCATTAGTTTTGCGAACAAATTTAAAGTCGATATTATGATAACTATTTTGTATTTTTCGTTACAGAGTTTACGAGGATGAAGTACAATCGGCTGGTATCTTCCTCGCGCAGGAAGAATAGAAAGAGGCACTTCACAGCACCTTCTCACATTAGACGACGACTCATGTCCGCGCCACTATCCAAGGAATTACGACAAAAGTACAATGTACGATCGATGCCGATCCGCAAAGATGACGAAGTACAGGTGAGTCTCCATTGTTGCTCCGAAAATCTGTTTACTTCTCTCTGATTCTACAATGAGTCAATAATTGGTGGTCTTAGGCCCAAATGCATCAACTTGATTAGAGATTAGAAAGTTAAGAACTTTGATGAACTGAGGTTTAAAATTCTTCATCTCTGTCTTTTTTTCAACTTTAAAATGAGAGAAATTTAAGTCTTAAAGTAATTTTGATGCAACTAGGCCTTAGGATAGTATTCATGGACCGTTTTTATTTTAAGACTATCATAAATAATGTCTTAAGACAATCGTGTCATAAATATAAGAATAAATATAAGAATCGATTACAAATACTTAGAAGCTGATCAACTTTATCAATTCACTGATTTTGATCAATCCTAATTCACCAACTATTCCTCAGATTCATTTCCCCATTCATTATAGAAACAGATCTCTCATGTTTAAAATTACTGTGCTCGCGAGTAGTATATACTAAGATATTGTATACCAAGATATTTAAATATTAGTATTGAAGTATGTAAACATATATGTTTTAATTATATAAATATTGCAATGTGTGTATACATGCATAGCAAGCTTAGTATACAAGCATAACTTACATAATATATAAACATATTAATGTGTATAGAATGTAGGGTTGCTCTATCTTTATGATAAAAATTTTGGAAAATGCTTATATCTTGAAAGAAGTTTTTTAGGAATTAAACCAGTGCTATTCAAGATATATAATTCTATATTCCATTATATAATTCTTAGTGACAATTCGTTATCCTTATGTTGTCATTGCAGTTTTTTTTACATATATATCTATATAACAATACGTAGTGAATTGTCATTAAAGAAGAGTTACAGAATTGATCATTTACTTGACAATGTTGATATTTACATTTATTACCTTCCTTTTTCTATCTCCATTAAGCCCCCAATTTACAATGGATATAATATATTTTAATCTTTTGTTCTAAGCTTTAAATTTTATAGTCGAAATCTGACCAGCTTGCTTAAAACTTAAGGATTATGCTTTGAGGCAGCGCTGAAAATATTTTTTGCTACTGAAAATACTTTTGTTAAAAAATACATCGTAGTTTAGAATTTGAAGCAAAAGGCTAAAGACTTATTACACTTATAAATCAGAGTTAAAGAAAAGGAAAACAATAGACAGAGCAACTGCCAATATATATTAAGTCAATGCTTACAAATGTAAATCTTGGATACTATTGAGTGAGTGAAATCCAAGCATATATTATATATATGTGATATTTTTTAAAGGTAGTACGTGGCCACTACAAGGGTCAACAAGTAGGAAAAGTCGTTCAAGTGTACAGGAAAAAGTTCGTGATATATATTGAACGAATTCAACGTGAAAAGGCAAACAGTGCTAATGTATACGTTGGCATTGATCCTTCTAAGGTAAGAATAGTATGATATATTACAGAACAGGATCTTTCGTTGCTTTTATATTCGTGATGAACTATTCCAAATCCATTCACATAGAATTAGATAAATAGCTTGACTTTGAAACTGTGTGCAGGGTTTTCCTGCATATTTGTTAAAGAGTTTTGCTTAGTCTAATTAATGCAGAAAGGTTGGCTCTGATCATATTATTGCACATTTCTTTTGTCCTCACAAATTTCGTCATATTAAAATTTAATTTGTATATTATTGTTTCAGACGGTTATTGTTAAGTTAAAAATGGATAAAGACCGTAAAAAAATTATTGATAGGCGAAGCAAGGGCAGGCTGGCTGCGTTGGGTAAGGACAAGGGCAAATACACAGAGGATGTAACGGCCGCCATGGAAACGTCATAATTTTGATATATTTTTGCGTGTCACAATAAAAAATATGAAAAACGAAAACTTTCATATTTATCTCTTTACATTCATAAATAATTCCTTATGTTCAATACTAAAAACAGCACCTTAAATTATATTCCAAGAGCTAAAACTACTTGAATAAAAATAGAAGCTTATTACATAGATTTGGAATTTGCATTATGTTACATGATAAAAGATTTATAGAATAATCGGTTCTGCGCGTTCCAACGTTTCAAAATAAACGTAGTAATACTGTTTACTGCCTCGAAACAGCGAGCGCTCGTAGTATATGTAAGAACAAATTGATTATATCCAGATAAATATTAATCGTCGCCAAGATATACTCCTCAGGCGAAAGAGTGTGCATTATAAGTTGCGTGTCAAAAATTATGAACAAGCAGAACAATAGTGCACCTCCGATGCTTATCACCAATTCCAGTGTGGTGCTCTGAATAAAGATTTGCATTAGACCTCCAAGTAAGAGGCACCAGAGTCCAATAAATAATCTGTAAAACAATGAGAAAAATGAATGATTGTAGAATTAAATATAAAAATAGACTTACATATTTTATTTATTAGATCGATAATAGCAATTTTTATATCTGCTGTATTTAGTATGACATAAAAATTATAAGATCTGTTCTTTATCACTGCATTTGACTATGTTAGAACTTTTTTTTCACTTTCATTAAATATTAAATGTACATCCATTTCATTTTAAGTACAAATTTGGTATTTACAATGTTCGCGAACATTCGTCCTTATTTAATACTTATAAACAACAAAAACCCAATAAACAACAAAAATGAAATTATTTGAAGAATTGTTTCGTTGTGAGCGCAAAGTGGCACATCAGAAATACGTAATGAAAAATAATTTGGCCAAGAAAGAGTCAGCCTCACCCGAATCCCAGAAATGAGAAATCTCGCTTGGTTTGGAAAGTGTAAGCTGTCAAGCCGAGTAAAACAGTTAATGTTATAAACAGAGCTTCCAAGACTACTGTGGTATCGTACATGGACACCACAACTCCGACAGTGTACGCCTGCACCAGCGTCTGCAATTTCCGAAACAAATTCTTATTAATATCATACAACAAATAATAATCGTCTACTTTTTTGTACTTACAAATGCGCTTAGAAGAATCAGATTGGCAGGATGATCTTTCCTTTTTATCATCAGAGCAATTAAGATTGCCATTGTCAGGAAAAACGCTAAACCTATGGTCCATGCGCTAAATAACAAATTAATAACTAATTAATAACATAAATTATATTAAGAAGGCTACGAGCCAAAGTAATAAAATATAATGTACGTAATAAAAACATTTAATAAAAGTGAAATTAAAAATACAAATATGCTTACATTAAACTAACGTTTCGACTTCGATCGAGTCATTCTCAAAATTAAAAGAATAATATATAAAAACGGTTAATTATAAAATAAATTAAACAAGGACAACTACTTGTAGAAATTCGATAGAAAAGAAGAAATTTGGATATTTAGGCCTTTTCTTTATTCCTAGAATTATCACTGAAGTATCCTGGATTTGCATCATGATTTGATATCAAAAAATATATTGAGTATAAATATATTGATAATGGCGCAAAGTATAAAAATATTACTGATAATGCCATTACGTTCGCCAATAATTAATAAACCCCTAAATAAATAAATAATTAATAAGAAATTAAACTGAATTCTATAAATATAAAAGTGAACTGTAAATTTTCGAAATATACAATAAATGTAGTTAACAGCAAAAAAAATTAGTAAATAGTATAAAGATTGAAATGATCAAAAAATAAAGATTGAAGATTTGTAAAATAAATTGTATAAATAAATTGTATAAATAATAGTAATATAAATCTGAAGCGGTAATATATACTGTATATAAGTAAAATAGAATTCAATAAATATAAAGCATGAATAATAGTAATATAATAAGTCTGAATACAAAAGTAAAACATGAGAAATTTAAAACGTAGAGAAAAGTCGCCGATATTGACGTAAGTCTCCTAAAATGACATCTTTTTATTTCTCAGAAACCAGCTATTGTACTTTATTAATACTAATAAAATCATAATTTATTTAGCTATTTAAAGAAGTATAAACTCAAAATTCGTGTATTTGGCTTGTTTCTATACCAAATCAGCAAATTCTACAAATGCGAAAACAAAATTCTTACAATTTTTTTTGCAAATTGCATAATTCAAATAATAGTAATTATATTATTGATAGTGTTACGTCATTTTAAATGTAATTTCCTAAATCAGTTTCATTTATATTATTTTTTCTTTTAGTTTTTTCATAATATGATTTTAAATTTAAAATTGGAGTGCAGCGTATATGCCACCTGTAAAACAGATCATGAGTTAATTTAATTTTTATAATATTGCTTTATAGTGTCAAATAGCTTTATTGGAACTGAAGATAATCATGAAAAAACTCTTGAAAAATTCACGTTATATAATATTTGTGTCTTACAGAACAGCATAAAATAAATATGCATATAATTCAATAACAATGTTTTATAACGAAGTGAAAAGATTCTGGAATATCTTATATACATTCACTTATAGATACTTTATACAGATAATTCCTGTAAAAAAAAAAGAATAGGAATACGTAGCATTATTGCCTACTGTGTCAGTTTTGGAGCCCATTTTGTTAGAGTCTCATTTTTATTTATCTTACGAAAAAATTAATTATTGCAAAATAACAAAGAGTATTAGAAAAACTGCTATATTGTCTGATAGAAGATTTTTTAGTTTGTATTTATGTATTTAAAGTTTTACTTTTACTTTTTGTTTAAGAAATATTGTCTAAAAACAAAGTGATCGATATCAGCTTCTTCTATAACAGTAATACCTTAAATTCGTAATTTGTGTTTGTGTAGTCCAATAATGAAATTGTGATGCCATATGATAAAAGTATGTCAAAAAAGTAAAATATAATACAATTAAAAAAAGCTGAAGTAGTACTGCGATAAAGACCACTGTTTATTATCAGCCAGAGAGTAATGAAAATAACAACTTGTAGGAATGAACTAAGGAGATGAAGAGGATAAAAAAAGAAAAGGAAAAAGGAAAAAGAAACTAAGAGAGGGAAAGAGATTGTTTGATAGGAAGATAGAATGAATATAGAAATAAAATAAGGGTCTGAAGGGTATTCAAATTTCTTCTTTTTTATCATCCATCCATTTTCTCGCCATCATATTTCTAAAGTAGTTGTTCTTGTTTAATTTATTTATAATTAACCGTTTTTATATATTGTTCTTTTAATTTTGAGAATGACCTGAGTCGAAATGTTAGTTTAATGTAAACACATTTGTATTTTTATTTTTACTTTTATTAAATGTTTGTTTTTATTATGAACATTATATTTTGTTACTTTGGCTCGTAGCCCTTCTTAACATAATTTATTTTATTTTCATTATTTGAGCCATATTATATCATGTATTCTAATTAATAACATTTCTATTAGTTAATACATCAAATACAATAAAGAAAATCAAGAATGATCAAAGTTGGATGTTCCAAATAATTATATATACTTGTATTAAATTAATTTATTTCAGATATAATTGAGAGCCAAAAAACTTTCAATTTCAACATAATCATTGAGGTTCCACAACTTACGATTAACTCTTAACCAAGGTTCAACTTATTCATTTTCTTTCCAATTCTAGAATAAATGAGAAACAAGTTGAACTTTGGTTAAAAGTTAACGTAAGTTAAAGTGAGTTGTGGAATTGGGCCTGAAACACTAATAACCCCCCCTAAATTAAAACAGATAGAAAGTAAGAAACTTATTGCAAAAAATATTACCTCAGTCAAGATTCGAGCTTGAGACCTCTCAACTTTCGAGGAAGAGTGTCTTAGCCAGCTCGACACTGAGGCTTCGGAAATATTATTCACAATAATTGTGATATGTATAAAAAGAACGCGTTGTATGGTTATTAGTTAATATTAAATATACAAGAAGATGTCTTACTTATCTTGCACATATAACTTTACAGTTGAGCTGATCACAAATATTGAAGCTAATGCAACAGTCATCAAGATCTGAATACTCAACAAACCATAAACTTTCCGTAAGAAACCTAGATAAATTCATAATTAGAATGAGCATTAAATATGAAATTCATATATTTATTATAAATGAAACTAGTTGTGACATCATAAGTATAGTTTACAAGTAGATATCTTAATGTTATGAATATTTTACGGTAACATATGTCTATATAATTTTGAATTTCTCCAATGTTATATATTACCCATTCGTATCTTGATATCTGCATTATGCACATTATTCCTGTAAGCAAAGTCATCTTGTATATCATGTTCGGATTGCTCCTTGCCACCCCGTTCAACATCCTCTTCCACCAACATCAAAGGAACAGCAGCCATTTTTGTTTTTCTGAGTAAACAATTTAGGAAACAGAATTGATAAATTGAAACCATAAAACATGTAAAAAGCATTTTATCAGTCTTCATGAATAGTATAAACTACAGTCGAAAAATTAATAATCCTATTTACATATAACTGACATTATTTTATTTTTAAAAAACAATATTTGTATAAAAAGTAGTAATGACAATCATGTCAAAGCTGTTCTCAAAATGTCAGTCACACATATTAAACAATAGCAAAACAAACCTCAATTTTTTTGAAGATTTTTATGGGCTGAATTTATGTTGCCAAGTTGAATTTATATAATATTTAGGTAAGAGAATTATCTGACATCATTATACGCAAAACAGATAAACGGATTGAATGGAAACGACGACACGGTTATCACAAAAATTGACGAGAAAAGATCGAAATAATCAATTCAGCGCCATCTAGAACAAAAAACTGGAAACTCAAGAAGTCAATCGCGTTGCTTGAAATCCCCAAAAAATTATGCACTTCATTACGAATATTCGAGTGAATCTGTTCACTTTTATAATTTTCATCAAGGAGTTGATTGTATATCTTAAAATGAAGTGAAAATTACAAAAGAGAGCAAATTCACTAGATGTTAATCAATGAAATTATGAATATTCTAGTGAATTTGTTCACTTTTGTAATTTTTACTTCATTTCGAGATATACAATCGATATTCTGAATTGCACAATGAGGAATCTGGGGATCGATTCTGTAGCTTGAAACGAGATGAAAATTACAAAAGTGAGCGTATTTACTAGAATACTAATAATTTCATTGGTCAACATCTAGTAAATTTGTTCACTTTTGTAATTTTCACCTGTTTGAAAATACAGAATTGACCTCCTGAAGGTCTATTGAGCGCATTCAGCGGACTCAACAGTTGAGTCCGCTGAATGCAGCCATTGTGTATCTCAAAATGAAGTGAAAATTGCAAAAGTGAACAAATTGACCAGAATTTCATAAATTTAATTGGTCATTGTCTAATGAATTTGTTCACTTTTGTAATTTTCAAGCTACGCAATCGATTCTCTGAACATAGCCAAAGGAGATTTAAAGAGAATCAAATTCTAGGGGAAGTCAGTAAAGACATTTGGCAACATTGTATTCAATCAAAGCATGTTCAGAAACATCATCCGAGTCGACTATTGAGTGGTGTTGTCGAACGTAGCTGAAGTTGTCATTCTGTTATTTCGTATCATTCGGGACGATTCATGATAAAAATTTTTGAAAAAACATACGGAACCAATTGCTTTACGACGAAAAACACCGGTAAACTTGACTTATTTAAAAAATAAAGATAATTGCAAGACATGGTAAATGTAACAAAGGGCATTTTGGTTGAATGGTACGTGTGTTTGTAGAAAAAATAATTTATTCAATTTATTGACAACCAATTGCGTGAATCAACAATCAAATTCATTCTTTGTAGTCTAAGTCCTCGGGAATGTTAAATTGTTTATTAAGCTCTTGCTCTGAAATGCAAAATCTATTCTTGCACCAGCTTTGTATAGAAAAAATGTTGTCTGTCCATATGTTAGTCCCATCTTTGTATTTCTAAACAAATATAACAAAAGAGCAACAATTGTAGCGACATCAACAAAGTAGCTTCCTTAATAATTTCATTGAAATTTAATATTATATATCATGCATACTATGACAGAATAGATAGAAACGATACTCAAAAGTCTTTTATTACTACACAAAGAATAAGATGTTAAAAATAAGGTTAAGAAATCTATTTGATAAAATATATCTAATATATGTTATATATAACATATATCGAGTTTGATTGTACCTGTGCTTTTTTATCTATTTCTGCAATTGCTTCTGGATCGACACTATTGAATTTTGCAATTTGTTTCTTTATCTCTTGTTCTTCTTTCTTTAGCTGTTTTATTTCTTCTAATAGCTTTCTCTTTTCTTCTGTATCATTCTTCAGTTCCTGTATAGTATATGAAATATTTTAAATGAACAAAAATAGAATTAAAATTTAACAAATTTAGGGGCCTTTTCTGTAACTCTTAACTGTATTGTTACAGTTGTTAGGAATTACCAAACAGACCTCTAAATATGTACCTTCTCTTTCTGTACTTCTTCTTTCAGTTTCTCCAGTTTAAATTCTACTTCTACTAGCTTTTTACTTGTATCAGCTATTTTGCATTCTGTTGTAGTAATATTTTCTCTGTAAAATATTATTTCTTGAATATCTCGTTTTTTTTTCTTTATGGAGTATATATAGCTATACAATTGTCTTGCAATATTACCCTGGGAATCTCCAGAAATATGTGGAAGTACCAATTTTTTCAGATCGTACCAAACCATCGTCCACTAAAGCTTGTAACACATCTTTGACAGCTTGTACTACGATGTTCTTCTCCTTTGGCGCGATCTTTTCGAGTTCCTTCAGTGTGAAAAATTCTTTCTTCTCATAAAATATTTGCAACATTCTCATACGTTTCTCATCAAGAGAAACTCCTTTTCTTTTCGACATGGTATCTATATATATTTATAATAAAAAATATTAAACATTCGAACAAAATTGTATGTGTTTAGTGATGCAGCTATGAAACAGTTTCTTCTACATTTGGACGAAACATCTGCACTAGGAAGAAAGTTCATAATTCAAGATCTGGATGAGAAACATCTATTCATATCTGCTGACATATTGGAAACTTTGCAAGCTAAAGTAGATGATTTAATGGATCAAATATCATTCCCATTGGCAGAGAAAGGTGTATAAAAAAACAACAAAAGCTTTTTGAGGTGTATAATATTTTATAAACTTGAAAAATGTCTCGAGAATCCGGTAGAATAAAAGACGCGAGTCAAAAGAGGATTCTTGATGAGGCTGCACGTAAACGTAGACAAAAAAAAGCACTGGAAGCATTGGAGCAAGACAATTTTCATGATGATCCACATGCAGACTTGGGTATATACCATAAAAATGTTTGTTTCTTTTCGAAACATCATGAAAATTTTTAGAAAATTTTTTTCTTGTTATAGTTATGAGCAAGAAAATACCAAAATTCCAAGAGACCCTGGACAATAGAAGTAACAGTAGAAAGAAGAAAACCCGTTCTGCAGAATATTACAAGCAACGTTTTCGCAAGACTTTTGCTCAGCTGGTTGAAGAAGATCTCAATGTAAATCCTAATCCACCAAACTATGCTAGTGCTCAAGCACCACCGTCTCGTTTACCTGAGAGACATTTCTGTGCAGTGTGTGGTTTTCCTAGTAATTATATATGCATACCTTGTGGCGCTAGATATTGTTGTGTTAAATGTTTAGGTACTCATCTTGACACAAGATGCATGAAGTGGACGGTTTAAGAATTTTGATTTTATTCATACACTTTCCAAAGTTTTTAATTAAAAATGCATTTCAAAATCTGTTTTACTTTAAATATATTATGCTTTAATAAAGTATGTAAAAACAATCATAAAAAAAGGCCCAAATAAAAAATAAATTCTTTAATAGCGTTTTCTCTTGGCTGCACTATCGCCCACTAGTGCAACACTTGGACAGTGTAGCATGTTTCCGTGGCTGGTGGTAGGCGAATTCATTCAATGTAATGCCACGTGTTTCCGTGGCTATAATGTAGTGCAAATTTTATGCACGAAGTTTTGTTACACGATTTCAAAGATCCAGTTAAAAATTTGAAAATGGAAATCAATCGGCAGCAAAATTAAATACGATAGCATGAAATAGTGTACACTATGGTGTATGTACACTTGTGTAGTGCAGCACTAATGCAGTACTTACACGCAACTGGTATAGCGCGAGGTTACTTAGTATCTCAAGAGAAAACACTAGAAGTGAAATGTTAACAGTATATCAAAAAATTTCAGCAGAAAATTAATTAACTGTAATTAAGTAACATACTGTATCTGTGGTGTTTGCATTAAGCTTGTATTTTGCTAATAGAATCTGCAAAAATAAGTAAATGTTTACTTAATTCTCAAATTTGAATGATTGAACATAGACCTTTGTATAAAGCATAAGAAAATTAAAGCGGGGAGCACAGTCTTGCATAACGCATAACACAAGGCATAAGAAATTTAACCAATCAGAGTCCTTTACTTTATGGAAAAGAAGGAAACGAAGGAATTAATTGGTACATTGGTTTTCTTATGCATTGTGTGTATATTTTGTATTATGCGAAAGTCTGTGCTCCCCGTTTAATCAATTCAAATCTTTTATTTCATGGAAGGGAAAATAAAAGATTTCAATTGGTTCATTTTCTTATGTATAATGCTGATTCTACAATGAGTCGGTAGTTTTAGTCTTAATCGAAGTTGGTCAATCAGTCTTAGTCGTCAAATTGGCTATTGGTCAACTTCACCGATAAGATTTAGGACTACTGATTACCGACTCATTGTAGAATTAGTGTAATGCATTATGCGTTGTGCATGACATTGCTCTCGCCTTTAAAATTGACGTTTGTAAAGGTTAGAAAATTTGTTATGCTAACCTTACAAAGTGTGCCTTCCCGAAGACACAAATGACGCGGTGTGATCATAGAACTTATACTACTGGAGGGGGAATACGGACGTCGAGCTGTGAGCAAGATTGAGTGACAGAAGATGTATTTCTGTCCTCTTCTATCCTCTTTTGGCACATGCGCAGAAAGAAGAAAAGTTACTGAGCAGGACAGAAATATATATCTTAAGTTTGTTCCGATCAATTAAAAGAAAGAATTTTACAAACTGAACCAATTAAAAAACACTTCAAAGCGTTTGTAGCATCGCGTTGACCGTATCTTCAGACTCGTATATAAATGAGCATTATTGAAATATGATATCTAGAACACATGAAATATGATATCTAAATTATAAGAACTGCTGCACATAAATTTTAAAGCCAATTATAATCGAAAATTGTAAAAAATATAGTCACGATCTCGCATTGATTATAGGCCGGTCCTACCAACTCCGATTAACTTAATCGATGGTTTTATGGAACTGACATTGGAATCGCATTTGCTGTTCAGGTATCATGAAACTTTATCCCTAGAATGAAAAGTGAAAATTGTAACCATTGAAGTTAATGGAGAAATTTTTCACTTTTTATTCTAGGAAAAAAGTTTTATGATTGATATCTAGCAGAATTAATGAATAATTGATGGACTTCATAATCCGTCTTGCAAACGCCATTTTTAATACTTCATAATCCGTCTTGTAAACGCCACTTTTTCTAATACTTTTTAGTACTTTTGCGACATAAGACCAGAATCAGACTATGCATTTAAGATTGAAAAATTAAAATTTAACCAATCAAAACAATAGGAGTTAAAATTCTTTTGTTCTCTCATTGGTTAAATTTCAATCTTCAATCTAATTTTCAATACGTAGTTTGATTCCGGCCTAAGTCGATCGCGCTTCTCTGATAAATCTATGACTCTAGAGCCGGTTCATAGTCAGATTTTATATTCAAGACCATCTTAAGTCAGTCTTAAGAAGTCACGAAACAATTAGAAAGCCGTATTAACAGCTTAAGACATTACTTAAGATAATCTAGAAAAGTCGGACTACCGCTCCTAGGATATTAAAAGTATTAAAAGTTGAATTTTAATAAACGAAATTGAAAATTCAATTTATTTTTTTTTATTATTAATTTTGTTTTATAATATCTTATAAAATTACAAAGTTATGTTTCTTTATACAAATTTTCAGCCCGTTTTACCAAACATAATTATTACCCGGGAAAAAATATTTTATATATAATTATATAAAATTATATATAATTTTATATATTTGTATATAAATGAACCTATTTTATATACATATAATTATATATAAATATATATAAGACGATAAGTCTGTGATATAGAGATATATATAATATACTGAACGAGAATATATTACATTAGAAGTAGATATAACTAAGAGAGAAAAGTGGATAAAGCGAAAAGAAATAAAATGAAATAATGTAGGAAAAGAACCGTTTTTCTAAAAAAAAAAAACTTGATTTTTTTTTACTTATAAATATCTTCATCTTAAGATGTTCAAAATTTTCTGGAGGTCATTCAGAAGAGTATTCTTGACAAAGTCAAAGTTATAGGAGGATGGAGGTGCTTCCTTTAAAATGAATAATCATCAAGTTTGAATAATTCAACTTTTTTGATTTTAGCTGATTCTTGTTATTCAATAAAAAAATTATTAACAAATATTCATT
>Ga0157364_1004954_pt1 | contig 13416 bp, 13 predicted proteins | sample AttsexASBM2_FD_111476 | JGI IMG/M metagenome (GOLD analysis project Ga0157364, IMG submission 111476) | Fungus gardens microbial communities from leaf cutter ant in Ribeirão Preto, State of São Paulo, Brazil - Atta sexdens ASBM2 | ecosystem: Host-associated > Fungi > Mycelium > Unclassified ... | reverse complement strand
GAGCTTGCAGAACAGCTTGGCGTTACGCAGCAAGCCATTTCCGTACGATTACATACGAATAAAGATTGAATTTTACAAAAAAAAGCTCAGAACTTTTTTGTACACCTAATAATTGTTTGGAATTTTATCGTTTGTGTGAATCAAGTATAATCGAAGATATTGTTATACACGCAAAATCACATTAATCACTATACATTTATTTCTTAACAATACACAGGAAAAGATCTAACAATAATGAAAGAATACAATTAGAATGCTTGATTAGTGAATGATAATTAGTGTTTGTAAAAAAAACTTCACAATCTTTGTTCGCGAGTCCAAACACGCAATTTCGATATACTTTCGCAAGCAACGAATCATTTTGATGACTTTTCCTCTATTCACGATAAAAAGAAGAAACCTGTCCCTTTCGGCGCGCGGTGTTATATTGTGAGTCAGTGTAGAATGTTCTGGAATAGTGTAGAATATTCTCTTTTAGAAGTACGTAAGTATACGTGTATGAAAAGTAACAGTTTTTAATAGACTTATAATCCCTTCTTCTGATTTGCAGATACGAATATTGTTACATTAATAGGATTTAGTTGGTCGCGTCGCTGTTAGACCCTTCGACAATTCATGAATCCTGTCAGTATCGATGGTTGCTGGGATTCGCGAGTATTGGCACGCGTTGTCTCGCGCCTCGAGACATAATCGTGAATAAGTCGCAATTTAAGATAATAGCTCTTGTAGTGATTCTATTAACTTCGATGATCGCGCTACCGACCGTGATCAGAATCCGAATATTCCGCCCGCCTCGTTGATATTACTGATAAAATTATAATGATTGTCTGTGCCTGTTTTTACTTTTATGAGTTGTGGTCGCTTCTGTAATCGAGACATCTTGATTATGACTTTGCATTGCACTTGATTCTAATCTAATTAGATAATAAGTTAAATTGAAGACTGATGCTGCCGGATTATACAGCTGTCTATCTCAACCGAAATACAGCTACATATACATGTTTTATTGCTGTCATCGCTTGTGCTAACCGTTGTGTTGAAGGCATGAAACCTACCTTATAATATTATATATTTCTGTATAATACAACCAAATTAAAAATGAACAAACAAAGAAAATAAAAAAAAAATAAAGATATTCAAAATATTTGCACTCTGCACGAACGAATAGCATACTACATACTGTAAACTTATGATTATTCATTAGTCTTCTCTTGATTCTTTTGATGTCAATATGATCTCATACATGGCAACCGTCTTCCCTTGGAATGAGAATCATCTTTAGTCCTTGACTAAAGGCCTTATGAACTTCGACTTCGCCGTTCGTACTGTGACTCGTACTTGTCCATCCGATCCGGGATGCAGGATCACTATTCGTGCGAGAGGCCACTTCGTGGATGGTGAGATCTCGTTACGCAGCAAACAGAGTTGACTCTCCTTAGGACTGTGTCCTTCCTTCAGCGAGACTGTGGATGTATTCCTTGTACCATCGTTTCCAGAATCTTACATTTGTTGTAAGTATTTCTATCGATAAAGGCTTTTGATGTCTCCATCAAATTTGGTTCCGGCATCACCAAGAGTGTCTACAAGAGAGTAGCTCGGAGTAAGACCTGTCAAATCCTCCGGGTTGTCACTCATTGATCGGAGTGATCAAGAGTTCAGATACGCTTCTACTTAAGCGAGGAATATCGACATCTCCTAGAAAGTAAGTGTTGTGTCACCGATCACTCGTCTCAAATTTTACAAACTTTACTGCCACCTCTCATAGTCCGCCGAGTGAGTGCTGTTAGTGGATTAAAAAGCCATTATATTCGTTTCTCAGATATGCTCGATGTATTGTGCTCGGTCCCTCTGTGCTGTGAGCGTCTAACTTTCGCAAACTTTCTGCGCCTGCACTCACGAAGTTTGTCCCGTAATCAGAATACAGTGTCTGGCACACTTCTCGACGTGAAATAAATCGATGTAGAGCCGCCAGAAAAGCGTACGTAATCCGACACAGCCTCCAAGTAAACCGCTCTGGTACTAAGACAAACGAAGATTGCTAGATTGGCTTTGTAAGCCTCGGGATATACGTAGCATAGTCAATTTCCGAATGTTGGAATGGTCTTAATAGAGTCACTCATGGTTCTGAAAGATTGATCGACTGTGGTGATGCCGCCCGTCATCGCACACATCGTAGACATCATCTAATATGGCCTCTGACAGCTGTGCATCCGCAGGGGAATCAAAATTTCTGACGCATCAATTGCAGTGTCTGTTGCACACTTCCATGGAGTGTCCTTGTATAATATAACAGAAATTATAATAAAATAGGTGAGATTAGAGAGCTTTGGTAAGATTATGGAATGTTTCTCGTCGTAAGAAACAGAAGTAAATGTTTAATTCTGCCCCCGACTCGGAATACAAAGGGATTTAATCAGTTGCACTTTTCCTCTTTTGCACGCTATCCTTGTTCAAATTTCTCCTGTTATCTCTGTAATTTATGCTGTACTATTCATCTGTACGATCCATGTGACGAGCGACCTATCCAATTCCGACTCAAATTCCGACGCTATGAGTTCTATCAATTTTCCAACACGGCTATGAATGTCAGTCCAAACGTGCTGCCAGTAAAGACATCACATCGTAATGCGTAAGAAAGAATACTTCGACAGCAGCTTCGGCTCGTCGTGTGTTGTGAGTGCTACGCTGGCATGAGACTTGATACGTCTCAGGAAATTCTTGATCCTCCTTGTCGGCCCGTATCCATGGTTCGGCATCGTAGGTCAGTCATGAAATATCATCCGACCACAGCGTGCTGTGCGAGCTGGTCAGGCGTCATATCACGCGACGCACAATCCATTGGATTCTCGTGATTCGTAACATGGTGCTCCGGGAGCACCGTTTGAATCTCTGACACTTGATTCACCACAAAAGTCTGCCATCGTGACGGGTTCCATGAATCCAATCTAGAATCACCATGAAATCTGACCAAATGGATCCTTGACAAGTTTCCTAGTAAGTTTCTCACATGCACTGTCAATCTCATCAGAAGTACAACAGCGCACAATTCCAAGTAAGATAAAGGTACCTATTTGAACGAAACCATTTTTGTCTTGGCAATAATCAAGGATAATCCACAATCCTTCTTCTTTCGTTCGTAGGTAGATCACTGTGTCCTCTCGGAAACGTTCGCGAAGTCGTGTATTTCAGGGCTCTTTTCGATACAGGAACTACTACAGCCAACGTGAAATGCTGACTTCTGTCAATCGCGGCAACTCTCGTAAAAACGCCCTCCATTGCGCTGCATCATTCTCGGGGACGGATGTATCCAAGCCCTGTAACCATGTTGACTGTACTGTGGTCTTCGCACAAACTACCATCAGTGATAGCCATCCTAAAGGGTTGAATAGCTGAGCAACTCCCGACAAAATCGTTGGTCACGTCATCACTTTGTAGAAGAATCTAAAACAATTTGTGTCGGAATGTCACTGCAGTCCGAGTGTTGAATAACCCTGAGGCATTCATCATGCACGAGGATCTGGATGTGCAAGATCACTGTCCGGAAATCGAGCAATGGATCATTCGCAGCCCATTTCCTTAAGAGAAAACCGCTTGCGTTGCAAAATTTATTTAGTTGTTGTATCTCCAAAGTTTCCTCCAATATTGCTGCTTCGGAAAGGACATCCTCCATATATACGTCTTGGCGCAACACTTCCATCGGGAAATCGGACACTCTCATCGGCAAGTTGAGGCAGGGTACGTATCGTCAGATACGGCAGGGTACGTATCGCCAGATACAGTACACATGCTAAGCTGTACGTGATAGTATTCAAACGATATTCAACAAAATTTATTATATGTTCATTTTTTCATACTCTTTGTAGAATCTCGATCATCTGGATGTAACGATACATTTTTTTCAATGTCTGCTATGAATATATACACATATCTATGTCATCGCAGAAATAGATCGCCGAATGAAGGTAGTAAATTAGCTCCTGTCAACAGATGTCCATTAAGTGGCTCACCTCCCGTCACAAGCAAAAATCCGTTGAATACCACTCGCAGCTTTGTAGTTATACTGAACTCCTTGACAAAGCCGTGATGTGATATGATAAGTAGCGTGAGGTTTTTCTTCCTCTGCTTTATCTACGCGACATATGATGTAGTGCCTCATATTGTTTCATAAATTACGCTTCCTTTAGGACTGTGTCTTGCGCGAAACGTCTCTTCACACGCAAGACAGTATGTCTAGTATGTCAATGAAAGGTCAGGGAGCGCCGAATCGACGAAAAATCGTACAATATAACATCTTTCCTGATCATGTGAATGCGTTTCCTTATACCAATTATTGTACTTCTGTTTGTCCGGAGTCAATGCAAAAAATGGCGACTGAATTTCCTCCTGCTCCCAAAACTGACGCACCATGACAGATAAGGTTCGCTCAAGTTACACTAATGAAGATGTACCAGCGCATGAAATCTTGAGACGATCCAATCGAGCCTGGTTTGCTAGACTACGGAATCACGGGGCTCTTCTTGAGCCAAGTATGAACGCGGCACCGAGTAGAATGTCTATATCATTTAAGGCGCAGAATTCAGAATCTGCGAGTTCAAGTCTTTGTAGATAAGATCAATCCTGTGTAACAGCGCTCATTAACTCTATGTAGACAGTAAATCGCGGCAACATGATTGCTGAAATATTCATAACACGCTGTCCAGTACGCGACAACAATTCAAATGTCCTCTCGCGATGACTGCCTGTTGACTTCCTACGCAGAAAACGACAACGCTTGTTTGCGTGAAAGGCATTGTGCTTATGATTATTATGGACGTTTCCGAGCCTTGGTCAATTAATTATTATCGCCCATGCGATATGTAGACTTCCGTAACGATCAGCGACATTAACGCGCAGTCACAATATCGGCAGGCTGCTATCCGGATCGACATCTATTTTTTTTTCAACGTTTGATTGGCAAGCGTTGTGCAAAGTGATGTCATTCATCGCAAACGGTACACGATCGTTTCGTGATACAATCACAATTGAAACATAAACGGATCGCTTTCTCTCCAAGCTACTCTTCTTCTTAAAGGTCTCACACATCATGAGATAATAATCATGTCGACACAAAGAGCAGCGTTCTTTTTCTCTTTTCAAGTAATGCGTTCGGGTGATCTTCGTCGCTCGTTCTTGATTTTCCAGTATTAATCTTCGGTTTACTGCCTTGCATTGCTTTCAAGATATGGAGCCGTTCTATCAACTCAGAATACGTTGATGGATCAGGGTTCCTACTCACACTATCCTCCCACTAGTTACGGATACGTGGATCGAGCAATTCAGAAGAATCCAGCATATGAACATGTCTTCAGCATTAGCCTATCGATATCGGCGAGAGCTCCTACAATCCTTCAAACAACGTAATAAAGCCTGCGTAACTCCATAGCAGTCTCAGCCTTCATTTTCAGTACAGCTATATAATTCGAATAGAACGAACGCATCAACAGATGAGTATTTTCATAATAATCTTGAAGGGATTGCCATGCTGTAGTAAAATTTTTACCTGTCGCGGGTAAGATTGTTACGATCATCGCCTCGCCTTTCAAGTTTGTCTTCAAATAGTGCAGCTTTGTTACATCCGCTAGTGTCGCATCCTTCATAATCAGTGACGAAAAGATTACGGAAGACTGACCAATCTTCGTATTTTGAGATTTGTATGCGAGGCAATGTAATATTCATAGTTGATTCTGCTCCGATTGATGACTTGTTTTCATCTCTTGCATTCCCCTTCGGAAGATTCTTTTCGATGTTGATGAATGAGTCTTTATTTTGCGTACATTATTTCCGCTTGTCCAGGAAAATCATTCACATGATAATCGTGTTTTTTGAGTGCTTACTTCTTAGATGATCATGTTGCTCCTCAATTTTCTTCCACTAGATGTCAAGAAATTTGATTACAATTGAGACCAGCGCCTTTGTTAATTTTGCAACGCCTGCCTTTTTCAGATTATCGTAAGTACGTAAAATACGCCCAAATAGCTCGAGTTAGTTCTCGATTAATAGATCCATTTTCAGTTGCAGATACGAGATCAGGATTTGCTTAGACTTGTAACAAGTGTGCAAGCACTGATGGATTTCCGGATCCGGCTCGAAGGACCAAAAACATTTGGAACTTTCTATCGTTTGTGTGAATCAGGTGTGATCGAAGGTAAATGACATTCACGCAAAATCACAGTAATCGCTCCACATTTATTTCTTAACAATACACAGGATAAGATCTAACAATGATGAAACAATACGACTAGAATGCTTGACTAGTGAATGATAATTTGAAAGAAAGTTTGTAAAAAAAACTCTACAACTTTGTTTGCGATTCCGAAATGCAATTTCGGTATACTTCCGCAAGCAACGGATCGTTTTTTGAAGTTTCGCGAGCAACGACCTTAATCGTGACGACTTTTTCCCCTATTCACGACAAAAAAAGAAGTGACCTGTTCCTTCCGGCTCACGGTTATATTGTCAGTGTAGAATGTTCTCTACTGAAAGTATATGTGTATGAGAAGTAACAGTTTTTAATAGACTTATAATTCCTTCTTCTGATTTGCGAATATTATTACGTTAATGGGATTTAGTTGGTTGCTGTTAGGCGCCCTCGACCATTCGTGGATCCTACATCGATACTAATCGATAATTACCGGGATCCGCGAGTATTGGCGTGTGTTGTTTCGCGTCTCGAGACATAATCGTAAATAAATCGCGATTTGAGATAGTAGTTCTTGAGGTGATTCTATTAACTTCGATGATCGCGCTATCGATGACATGATCAGAATCCGAATAATAATAATTACAATTATCCTACATATATTACAAGTGTTATAACATGACATATTTCATATAATGCGTTTATTGCATTTAGTACATTGAATTCAATCTGCGCACTTTGGACATAAATCCCACTCGCTAAAAATGCCGTATATTCCAAACAGGTGGAATATACAAAATAACAAATTAAATAAAAAATATGAAAGCAAAGCACTTGTATTTTGCTACACAACATGCTTTACTATTCCACTACACTATCCACGAAATGTATCCAGGAAATAACCACTAAGTCTTTTACATACATGCCCTACAGTAATAATTTTATGTAGATTATAATTTATGATGGCGTTATTCATTACAGTAACAAATTGATTCGACTCACAATAATTTCATTAATATTAAGTAAGAAGCTGAAATTATAACACAATACTAATATAACATAAAATAGTGTAACAGAGAAAATTACCCTCATTCCTTCTATTTTTTCTGACTTCTGTGGCGTAAATCCCAGCATTATTTGCCGGAATTACCTTATGAATGCCAGAATTAAGATAAAATTAATTTGCGAACCTCTCTGAGAGCTGAATATATTCTGAAAAAATAAGATTTTTCTCATATGTGTTATGTTTTTTTTCGTAGGAAGATAGAAAGTCAATGCGAGCTAGCACAGATTGTTGGTGTGCAAGAATATCATATATTGGGAGTTTCCGCCGTTGTTAATCAAAAATTAAGCATTTATTGTGAAAGAACGGTACATAATGTTTTATTCAAAGTAATGACTATCACTAGCCACTACTTTTTCCCATCTTTCTGGTAGTATGCGGATACCGCGTCGGAAGAAGCTTCATCTTTTGAGGCTATCCAATCATCGATACAATTTTTGGTATCTTCATATGAAGTGCTGCTCAGACAGGCCATACGTCATCAGAACAAGTGGTAGTCGGAAGAAGCAATGTTTGGAGAATACGGTCTAAGTAGGTTTTGACCGGCGTCGCAACATGTGATCGAGCATTATCATGCAGGAGAATAATTTTGTCATGCCTGAAGTAGTAGTGGGCGCGGTTTTCCTTGAGTGCTCGGCTCAATCTCATCAATTATGTTCGGTAGAGAGTCCCAGTAATGGTCTCGTTCGGTTTGAACAACTCATAATACACGACACTAAGCTGATCGCACCAAATACACAACCTGAGTTTTTTTTTCCATGAATATTCGGCTTGGCTATCGATGTTGAAGCATGGCCAGGTGGTTCCCATTTCCTCTTCTTTGGGTTATCGTAGTGGATCCATTTTTCATCACCAGTGACTATACGATGCAAAAAACCTTTTCGTTTATGCCTGGCAAACAGCATTTCACATGTGAAAAATCGGTGTTCAACGTTTCTCGGCTTCAGTTCATATGGAACCAATTCCCTTGCTTTTAAATCATTCCCAATGATTTCAAATGATATAAAATTGTTTGTTGAGTCACTCCTAATGTAAGTGCAAGTTCTTTTTGCGTTTGGCACGAATCATCCAATAATGCTTCCAATTCCGCGTCTTCGTACACTTTCGGCCTTCCATTACGTTCTTTGTCTTCGACGTCAAATTCACTGTTCTTAAACTTTTGAAACCACTCACGACAATTTCTCTCTCTTAAGGCAGCATCACCATATGTTTCTACAAGCAATCTATAAGCCTCAGCTGCAGATTTCTTCAAATTAAAGAAGTAAAGTTCCCGCAAATGACGCTTATTCGGCTCGACATTTTCGTACAAAAAAGAAATATATGATGCTGAAATCGCTAATATTTCAAGGTTATAGTGTTGCCGGATGTCTAATTTTACGTCGTTTTATGTCGTTTTACATCAAACAATTTTAACTATAGTTTATTAGTGGCGTTGTCTTTTGCAAACGGCGGAAACTTATTTGTACTCCCAGTATTTCGGAATGAAATAAAATTAGACGTTTTGACCTTTATATTGAATAATCTTCAATGTAGTTTTTAAAAAAAATTTAATTATGTAAATTTAAATGTGTACAGACTACTTACTATTTCGTCAATATAATAAATATAAACTTGTCTATCATAGTTAACTGAATACTCGAACGAATTACATTATCTGCAATATACAATAACATGAGAAATAATAAAAAACATAAAATATTAATACAAAAACTATTAAAGAAACTGAATATACTTACATATTGATGATGGTCAGATAATTTAAAACGTGTGTATAAAACATTTCAAGAGTGTGTGAAGAGATCAAAACGAAATTGTCGTTACTAAATGGGAAAATAATACAATAAATAAAAAGAAAATGAAAAGTCAAATGAGTTATAAAATAAAAAAAAAAAGCGCATTAACTACAAAAATCATTTGGAAAAATCATTCTTCTTAAAATAAATCATGGTATAAAGAATCCACAACCAACATTTCAGTATCCTCTTGTAAATTTAAATTACTACTAGTATCAAATTGCTCCTCGCCTTGATGAAATAGACTGCAAGATTCACAAACGTTGGCGTTCCAAGAATGGATCTGGACACGGAGGAAATCCGCGAAACGTACAATCTTTACATTTTCTTGTTTCTTCATATAAATTCTGAGATTAATCGCTTGTTGTAATTCTTTTCTTCATCTAAAATCTTGATATTGTTCCAATCAAAATCATGATTAAATTCAATTAAATTCATTCTATGTTCCGTAATAAATGAGTGTTGATTAGTATGTCTATTGATGTTTTAATATCCTGGTTTTTAATAATCTTTTCGTTTGACTTATGTATGAAGCGTTACAATCAGAACAATTAATTTTATATACTACATATATACAGAATATAAAAAAGAGTGTAATTTGTCCTTTTGAACTCTACTGAAAGAACTTAATTTATGTAATCCCATGTAGACCAAGCTAACAGTTTTGTTATTTTTGAAAAATCTTTTGAATTTTTTTGATATTGATGAAACATATGGAATAGTAAAAAAGATTGTTAAAGATTTAGTTGCAGATCGTGAATTTTTATTTGTTGCTGTTAAATTGTTTAAATTTTACGTAAAATCTTTTTTTGACATAATTAAATATATTGAGAGAGTCCGTCATTCAATAAAATATCTATTATTAATCGAAAATTTTTTTGGAAACTAGGATGTGATAATAGTAAAACTCTGTCCGTTAAACCAAAAATCTCACTTTTTGACACATTGGATAGCATGAAAAATAATTTAATTTATCGCGCCGAAAAAGTTAGTGTGTGATATTAATATCATATAATCAATCACATAAGGTATTATCTTTCTTTATCAGTGTTACATCAAGAAAATTTAAAGTATTATCATCAAGTTCTACTGTAAATTTTAATCTAAAATGAAAATTATTAAAATTACTATCAATATATTGCACTCTTGAGTTGAGAATATGTCGACATATCTATAATAAAATTCCAAAGAGAATGTAGTAGTTTTTCAAGTATTCTATATCTTGCATGTCTAAATCAGCTGAATGAGGGATAGCGGGGATCCCATGGGACACCAAAGGACTGTTTGTAAAATCTTTAGTCCATAAGTTGATATCTTTTGGAGCCAAATATAAGATGCATAATAAGATTTATTAGTTCTAATGTTCTATACATATGTTTCAATCCAGCTTCGGATCCTTTTCAATGTAAATTGAATTCATTGAGTTTCCCAACTGTACAAATATAATCGATATTGTTAACAAAATTTAAAAAAAATTAATAAAGTGTTGACAAGAAATAATAATCTAATTAAAATCATGAACAACTACTAATTTAAAAAATTTATATAATATTCGTTAAATTTATAAAATATACGTGTCATCTATACGGACATTATGATACATTTAAATAAAATTAAGCTGAAACAAATCAAATTAAATCACAAATAACAAAGATATTGAAGAGAGGAAAACTAACTAAGTTATTTTCAAATAAAAAGTCATATGTTACGTTTAATAACTCCGTGTCTAATTGTATATTTAAACTATTTTTCTGTTTGCGAATGAAAATCCGCTAAAGAAATTTCTGCTATGAGCCTTTTATTCAATATTTTTTCTTCATCTAATATCTCAATATTATCCCAGTCAAAATCCTGTGTTTGTTTTAGTCGATGTTCTGTGATAATTGATCTTTGGTATTAGTTGATATGGTTTCTATGTTCGCCTTCTTGTTTGACTCATGTATGATGCGTCAGTCTTTGCATTCAATTTTATAAATCATGTCAATATGCATCATATGAAATTTGTCTTTCTGTACTTTAATGTAATTATTTAATTTGTTGATATCTTTGTACGCTATTTGTTAATATCTTTGTATTTAACGCTATTTTAACTAAGTTTGTCTTCTTTAAAAAGTTTTAATTTTTTTCGAAACAGCAATAAAAAGCATTGTAAAGAAAATTTGTTTCTTTTCTATTTTTTTCTATTTTTTTTTATTCTATTATTTATTTGATTGTTATCATGGCTTCTATTCAAAGAATTTCTTATGTAATCTTTTATTTATGGTAGCAAAAATTAAATGCAAGGGGTAACCATTATTTAATAATATTCTATTAAATAGATAATTTTATTAAAATTTTTAGCGTGGAAAGAAGAATGCGATAGTAGAAATACTCTATCTATTAGATTCACTATAACTCCAACTTTCTGATACAGAGGATGTTGAGAGAAATAATTAAGGTAAGGTCCATAAGATATAGGTTTCTGATATCAATCATAAGATATAGAGTCATTATGTTTAATCAACGTTAAGTCCAAAAAATTAGGCCTATCACCTCCCTCCTCCAACGTGAATTTAAGTCATGGATGGTAACTATTAAAACAGAGATCATTAATGTGTATTTTGTTGATTGCTATTGCAATGTCATCTACATAACGTATATAAAATGAAGGTTCTATAGTCAAGCTATTAAAAGCAAATATCTCTAAATCTTGTAAAATTATGTGCAATTACCGGAGATAACGGAAAGCTCATGGGTATTCCAAAGATTTGTCTATAATATTTGTCATTAAAGATAAAAAAATGTGGAGTCAAGAATTAGATTTATCGCGTTAAAAATTCTGTCTTAGTTAAGCACGTATTAACTTGTATCAAATGCCATCTACTATTGATTCCATCCATCACTAAATTTATTGGAATATTCATAAACAGAGAAATCACATCAAACGATAAAAAGAGTATCATCATTGGAAATTTTTAATTTAAATTATTAATGAGTTGAAAGCTGTTACCTATGGAACTCTTTGCTGGGGATAAACTTTTTACTAGAATTTTATGTAAAAATGTCGCTAGATTATTTAATGGATTTCCTGTAAAAGATTATTATACGTAACAGATAATCACTTTAGTCACACCGTATGCTCTTGGTAAAATTGAGTTAATTAGTTGTGTTAAGATATCTGTAATTAGAATCACTTATCTTTTCATTTCGTTTCTATCTCTTCAAACTGGTGATTATCCTATTCACCAGATTACGCGATTATTCTGGTGTCTTGATCGTTAAGCATCAATTCTAACTTTGTAATATATTCCGCCTTGTGCATTGCAATCGCTATATTACCCTTGTCCGTAATATTAATAAAATATCTGGATTGTTATTGATTCTTAGTTGATGAATAAATCTTTTTCTTACCCTGAGTTTTATTCAGCGTGATATTCTTAATTAAAGGGAAAATTTTGTTTCTTAACTCAGAAATTTTAGGTATTTTTATTCTTTGAAAATTATATTCAATATTTTTAATAAGGTTGACAGTAGCTGTTTGATTGTGTAACGATAAGCAAAACCTATTACTAAACTGGAACAATGCTTGCACTTTTCTCAGAATAGAAATTAATTATACCAATTATAATTCGGTTTTAATATATCATATTTTACATGTTAACGCTATTACATTGATGTGGATAGTTTCCTTGTGTGTATTATTTACCGGATGGAATTTTGGAATGTAAATCTGTCTGTAGATACCCCCCCCCCCCATTGATTTGAGAATTCCGATTGTTTGTAATATGATCCATTTGCTCATTACGTTGCCAATAATAATTAATGTTATTTATTTTATTAATATTGTCAATAGTGTGTCTCCTTATCAATCAATCGAATTTTCTGTTTAGTCTATTATGTTCAATTTTATATCGTCTATTTAATGCTATGTCTTGTATAAAAAAATTTATATATTATTTATACATTATTATAATCTTGGGTACGTTATACATTATTTGTTTTGAAAGATTGGAAATTCTAGATTTCAACCGTTTACGACGGAAATATGCGTCCGAGATTTCTAATTTACATAATAAAGCACTATACCAGATGTATAAGCTTAAATCCGCTGTTTGCTCATAGGTGGCATTAGTGAGCGTACAAAGCTATTCTGGGCACATAACACACTTTTTTTTATGTGTTTGACATCTATCAACATTAACCAGTGCACATCATCAGCAATTTCATACAACAACATACATTTTTTCTTTTGTAATCATGTCTAGTTTTTTGCTAAAAAGAAAGCATATGCGGGAAGCTTTGCTTTTCTGTTTCAATTTGAAGAAATCGGCTGCCGAATCGCATCGAATGCTTGTGGAGGCCTATGGCGACAATGCTTTATCGGAAACAACGTGCAGAGATTG
>Ga0157364_1004953_pt1 | contig 13417 bp, 4 predicted proteins | sample AttsexASBM2_FD_111476 | JGI IMG/M metagenome (GOLD analysis project Ga0157364, IMG submission 111476) | Fungus gardens microbial communities from leaf cutter ant in Ribeirão Preto, State of São Paulo, Brazil - Atta sexdens ASBM2 | ecosystem: Host-associated > Fungi > Mycelium > Unclassified ... | reverse complement strand
TCGAAGTCTTGCCTATAATTCAAGTGTAAAGTCAGACATATATTATATAAAGCTCATTGCTCACGGGGGTCAATTCCGGTTTCATGATCTTCTGCCGTTATGCATATACGCGATGGATTCTGAACTTGAACGAGCTTAATTACTGCTGATCGCCGAGCGGCGCGATAATTGGAACGCTCCCGAAGCTAATTATGGAGAATGCGCAAGCGAACGGATGCCGGATGGTTTATAATCCTGGCTATCTGTTTCTCGGATGGACACACATGCTTGTGCGATGCGTCACGCAACTCACAAACACGCAATATTCATTTAATTTGAGCGGCATGTTTTCATCGCACTAATTTCGGTGATTATGTCATGAATACAATCGTGGCGCCGCGATATGTAAGAACGACTCTTATCTTCTGGTCATCCATTTATTATCGTTGAGTTCAGCTCCGACAGTAAATGGTGGGTTATCATGGGTTACTTTGCGTTGTCGCTTTTTAACCTTCTTTGTAACGTTATTAGAGTTTCAATGGAAAACTCATTCATTGAAATGTTGGAGACATTTTAGGCTGCTTTATAACTTCTTAGTTATTAACACGATTATTAATTTAATAATAATATTTTTGAAATTTCCACGAGTATTTTCTTCAAAAAAAATTGTATGATTATCTCCATGTCTTGATACATAGTTAAATGCCAAATGTTTTGTGATTGCAGTTCACTTTTTCATCCCCCCTCAGAGAAGCGACTAAATATCATGTTGCTTTTTGAACTGATAAAGTGAATTACAATATTCACGAAATGTTGGCATTTAACGATGTATCAAGACAAAAATGGAAATAATAATCATAATTTATGTAAATCACATAACTTCGTTGAATTAATTAATTTATTTTAATATTTTCCTCTTTTATATGCTTATTTAATATATAGTGTACCTAATTGTTTGTAAATGTTAAAATAAATATGTAATAGATGACAATTTTGTCAATTTAGTTACATAAACAAGGAAACACAAACTATCTCATATGGTATTTTATTACATTCTGATTTGTGTCACAAGATATTGCTTCGTAAAACTTGAAGTCATTCATTATTAGAGCGACTTTTTCAGATTTCTAATCCGACCGGTTAACGGAAGAATTATTAACGTCGATTGCAAAAAACTCCCTTATGTACGTATCTACGCAAAGTCTCTCTTGCGTACTTTCTCCGTTGTTTATCTTGGCAGAATAGAGCGGCGCGGTCGCTTAAAGCATTAGCGTCGGGCGGTTGACCCCAATAATTTAATGCATATTACTTCTAGTTTATGCATAACGCCTTGTTTAACAAAGATAAAGCGTTGGACTATAAGAGGGGACTAACTGAAAGTAAAAAGAGCCTCTTACGAGTTGTTGCGGTTTTTTCGTAAAATATGCATGATGCATGACATTCGCTTATGTTTTATAGCAATGTTAATTGTAAGCCTTTCCTATGTAGCCACGTGACTTGTGAAAAACATCAAGTAATTCCCTAGATTGAAATTTTATAGAGACACGTACAAAATCCATTACATAGAAGTCAGTTGTAAATTCATTCAAATTGATATATTAGCGTCTGTGTTTATATTTTAAATATATTTATAAAATTTACATATAAAAATAAAAATGAAAAAAGACATTTTAAAGTATTAGATGTATATAGATACACAAATAAAATCAATTATCAAAATTTCTATCCTTTATTTTGATGTGCTATTCTAATTATTATTATCATCATTATATTGCAAATATCTATAAAAATAATGTAGCTTTAGGAAATAGATATGAGTTTGCATTTTAATCGTATCTACAATAATAACGTGCAGAATACTAAACATGAACAAATTAGACGCTGCGCGCCGATCGAGAATCAGATATAAAGTTACCTAGTCATGTGCGGAGCATTACCGCGCGAGTGGTTTGAGGATAAAATTCCGATCGTCGTTGTAGCGTAGTCATACAACATTTCATTGAAGCACGATGTGAAAATGCCGACGATGAGATCTCTAATTCCCGATTAGAAGTCGCCAGCGTCGTTCTTAATGATTTATCGTTAATTAAATCTACGCTGTTCGATCTCTTTTCCTTTATGCACTTCGCATTGATCTCGAAACTATATTGCGACTTTTTTTTAATGATCAATTGAGTGATTTTTGATCGTTCAGAATGTATACACCATTTACAGAATATACCAGTTATTAATTTTATTCACGAATTCCTTTATTAATTTCAGATCAATATAGTATATGTGTCATTAAAGAATTGTAAAAATAAAATATTGAATATTTAATCTATCAATATTAATTAAATACAACTAGTAACTGTCACCTTAGCTACAGTGGAAAAGAAATCTATCTGTTAAAGATAATTCTTAAGTGAATATCGATGACGCATAGATATTTTACATCATGACTATTGCGTAACTGTAACAACAAACAGCGTATTTAATGTCAACCTTGGTGGAATATATTCATATATTACATAGAATATAAGGAGACGGCCTCATTTATCGTGTACACGTATCGTGTACATTCCTACAACAATCTGCAAAAGAAATTTTCCGTCTTTTAAAGAATATACTTTGACTTATTTTAATGATAAAGTAATTAAATTATATATATATATGATATTTTTTTTTCTACTGAGTTACAATCAATAAATATAAATAATAAGATAAAAATTCAAAACTACGATATAGCAAATTATATTACATAATTATGTCTTAGGGAAATTTCTTATAATCATAAATCTTCCAGTTTTTGTGCGGCAAAAAGAATCAATTATCCGCAAGTAATCAATATCCCTGTAACAATCTACGACGCTCTCGAACGTTTCTATGCACGCAGGAAAACTCAGATAGTAACGGAATAAGGTTCTGATGGGCGTGGAGACAGAAGACATATTTCCACGTTGATGGAATTATAGCGAGCATAACGGAATGAACGTATAACTTCCACAACAGCGGTGCGATGAGAACTTTCGAATCTAGATTTTTTTTCTCTTAAGTCACCTTACCGTAGCAAACAATTTTTTACGAACATTCGGAGTCAAGACTTTCATTACAGCATAGATCTACATATACGAATATTGTAGACCAACGTCATAGAGAAATTTATATAACTAGAAAAAATTATGAGATTATTGTATCAAAATTATTATGCACAAATTATTATGCAATTATCACTAAATAAATAAGTTATATAAAATTGTAAATTTTCAAATAACTTGTGTTACATTAAAAAACTACGCTATGCAAATTTCTAATTATTTGAGATTGTTAAGAATTGCCCTGTCAGAAATATGTAGATTTCTAAAAAAATTATACGATTATCATATCATTATTATGCAAAGATCACTAAACAAGTTATAAAAAATAGTGAATTTTTTAATATTTTGTCATGTTAAAAATACACACTATATGCTATCTACAGATTTTTAATTATTGAAAACTAAAAGTCCTTTACCCTATTAGAACTGATACAGTAAAATCTTGATATAATAATTACATAATTTTTCTAACTTCAATTACGTAGGAATTATTCTAAAAAAAATATGTATATAAATTTTTTCAAATAATTTTATATATTTATTCAAGATGCGAAAATAATATGCTCTCGCAATCACGATCGAACCTATCGCAAAATCGTTCAATAGAAGCACCATTTCTGATCTGCTGTTCTCCATTCAGGAATCCTTTCATATGTACGCATATGTGTTTGCTCATGTGAATGTCATGACTTAAAGAAAGAATGTTACATACCAATAACTTCTTGATGAAGGTACGCAGCTATCAATGAATCGTTGCGCGTTGTCACGTACACACGCATAAATGTATACAGATTATATACATACAGATCTATAGATATACGAACTTCCATTGTTTCATGACTACATGGATTTGCTTTTGCATAGCTCGTTACCGTACGACTGCCGGAGGAAATGTGAATCTACTGGCAACGCGATGTCGTAAGAGACAGACATACTGGTAGTAGCAGATATAATTCACCACGTAGCTATTGTTATCTTTGGCATATATAATTTAATTATCGTATATTATTGCTAATAACGTCAATAATAAATAGAGAACTTAGAGATACAATTTCTTTCGTTACAAATTATTTTGAGTCTCTAAATTGTGGTAGAGATATAAAAATTTGAATATAAAATAAAATAAACATCGCAAAAACTTCTTGATTCTTGGGCTTATACTTGAAATTATTTATTTGACATATTTATTTGAGATATGTCAGAAATCATGAATTCGGCGCATTCTGATCATATCAACATTAATTTAAATCAGACTACTGCTTCTCCGAATCCAACTTTAGGCCTGATGTAATATTAACGGTCACAGCCACCCTCGTAGATCTGTATCGTCCTAGATCTATGTACCTTCGTCCCAATTGGCTATCTCCATGGGATTTATAGCTGGCGATTCAAACGCAACACGCAACGCTATACGTCATGATTGTAAGTCAGCGACCGTACGTACCTTCCTACATCGAGTTAGCTACTGTTTACGCAATGCCATAACGTTTGCGTTCCGCATAATTTTAGTGTCCTATATGAGACATCCCACCATCTCACTGGCGAGCGTCGCTATGTCTTTCATCTCGCTTATAAGTGTCGCTGAATATTCGTGCAGCATCATCACAATGTGTGACCACTTCCGGCGCGCGCTGACCGACGCGTGTAAAAAATGGAAATGAGCAATTGTTGCGTACGTGCCAGATTTAAACACCGAGTTAATTAACCGCGAAGTGCACACGCTACAATAAAATTCGAATCTGTTCTGCGCATCGGAATATAGGTCAATGTAAAGTTGTAGCTATCTAATCTGATCAGAATCTTTATTATAAAATAGGGAGATTTGTAATTTATATTCGCGTTTCCGCATTAATATAGTGATTTCAATTCTCGAAAGTTTAAAACACAATTTACGTCGTCACAAAACTGCGAAAGATTTTTTTCCCAGTGATTATATTAACCATAATCCGACCTCGTAACTATTCAGCTGATGATACAAACGCGTTAATAACGTTAATTGATACCGATACAAAGTAGGTCAGTGCTAAATGAAGCTAAAAAACGCAAATCTATTCAGACAATATATTAAAGTTCAAGGACAGACTGCCATTTTTCATTGAGAAGGAACTTCAAGACTCATATCATTCCATTATGCAATATCCGGCAATTTTGAACGTTATCATCTTATAACGTCATATTTCAACGGAGGGAATATAATTGAATTTTTTTGTCTTGATGTGACATATATAACGTGATATAACTGATGTTATTGAATATGAAAATTTATATTAAATTCGCATTCATGTATTAAATGTAAACAAAATATTAATTATTACAAAGATTAATAAAATTGTAAAATTTTTACTACTTCTTTACTAACAAATGCTTGTTATTTTATAATTGGCAATCATATATCTTAAAATCAATTACTATTCTAAACAAAAGGATGTAACTATATAAATATGTAATTTATCTCTTAATAAATAAAAGATAATTAATTACCCTCGGCAAATAAAACATAGTTAACAAACGCTGCGTCGGCAATTATGAATGACAGCATGAAAAATGATGACTTATTTCTATAAATGGTGCATTGCGGAAAGAAAAGCTATGGAAAGAAATACAATAGTAGCTCATATTCGTTGTGTATCAACGATAGATCGGCTGCACGCTGAGTTTGTAAATCATTCTGCCAATCAATACCGATTGGCAAAACAACATTCCCCCTGCACGTTTTTAGAAGTAACGTCAACAGTGACCGGCAAACATGTAATTTGACTTGTTAAGCCGATCCATTAAGGAGATATGGCTATCGTCAATGTCGTCATCGGTTCTGCCGCGGGTGGATTCGAGGCCGCACATTTCCATCGCTAACTGCGCTGTCAAACACACAGAACAAGCTCGAAATTCAATTGCTTTTGGTGACCAAGAGATATTTCAAGAGCATAGAGTCTCGCATGCCATTAACCGATTGGATCACTAAATGGAACACATTATACGACTTGTCTGCGATATTCTTTTATAATGACAGATGTTTATTTTATACGTCCTATATGATACCACTAATATAACATTTATATAATCTAAATAATGACATTATATTTGACATGCTTGACTTATTGTTAGAATAACCGAATTTTTAACCATGATAAATCACTGATTTTATATTCATTGGGATATTTATCAAATCGTGCCAACAAAAATAACTTCCTATATTAATTGAGTTACCACGACCCGCATTACAATTTATCATATTCCTACAATAATTCTTACGAATTTTTCTAATAATGCGTCATCAGGAAGATGTCATTTTCGACGTTTGATAGAGCAGCAATTGGATGGGAGATTGTCGTTTTCAAAAGTCACGCGATGCCGTCGAGAACCGTTCGAGAGCGCATTTCTCTTGTGCCGACACGTTTCCTGTCATTATCACGTGACTCTCATATACATAGCCTACTGCGAGTTGGCGTATATAATTAGGCTTCAGACAGCTCATAAAGTTTTGAACAGAGAACGTACAATCACCATCGCTAGACAGTCACGTGTTGTCAAGAAAACAGTGGCGACTTCATGTCTCGCGATCTCGCGGGCGGGATTATGCATTATCGATCTCGGCGCAAGGATGAAACATCCGCATAGATAGAGTACGTAAATGATAAAAAAAGAAATAAAGCAAAGAAATTAATTCAAAGCTATAAACTTTAACGATAATGTTCGAAGAATGATAAATATTCATTTATAGATTTTTTTATAAATATCTTAATCATAACAGTAAAATGATTCAAAGAACTTTATACATTTCATAAAATAAAAATTTCTTATATAAAATACTAAAAATAAATTAAAATATCAAGAAAATTGAAGGATAAATTAAAGTCAAATTCAAATATAGATATCTGTAATAATTGTTTAAAGTTTTTACATTCTAATAAATTGATATGAAATATAAATTTTGGTATGAATACTTTACATTATATTGTATTGCATTATATTGTATTGAATGAAAATAAACTATTATGTCTCTCTCTCTCTCTCTCTCTCTCTCTCTCTCAAAACATATTAAATCAGTTTTTTAAATATCTAAAACATTGCAAGAATCATTTTATAATATTTTTCTTTCTATGAATTTTTCTTTCTATGTATTTATTTGAAATTATATACATCATTACGAATGAAAATAATAATAGTGGCATTTTCTGACCTTTTCACCGCAGTAAGAATGAGGATGCGAGATTAATGTGCCACATTAAGCGTAAAATCTGGCTACTTTATTTATAGCGCAAATACAACGACTTGACCGCCAAGTGAATTGAACACATTGAGTTCATGATGCAACGATAAAGTGATATATAACGAGGCGTGCCTAGAAAATATGTAATCGCCACAAGAATTTGTAAGGAATTGATGCTCTATCAGTCGACCGCCTGACGGCAATTTGTTTTCCTAGACATCTCATACTTCACGATCTAGCGTGTGCTTGTAATTGTTAGGCCTTACTTTGTTATTGACTGAATCACATAAAATTGCGAATGTCATGAATTATAAAAGCAACACTTTTTTATGTTATATGTACAAGTGTAAGAAGAGGGTAATTTTTACACAAGATTTGACAATTCTAAAATTAATATAAATAAATAAATATTGTCCAAAATTTATCAATTCTCCTTCTTAATAACGGTAATAATTAGCTTTCTTAATGAAAATAATTATAATTAATAATTGTAATTTTTGTTAAAATGTTTCAGCCTTTAATAAAATCTATTTAAAAATTAAAGTGTTAACTGTAATCAAATTTGATAATTTAGATAAACTGTATTTTGCATTTTATCTGCATTTGTTTGTATTGACATGTATTAACAACGTAAATAATTATTGAATAATGCCGACAACGTATTGTCAGAATTATTCAATAATCAATCAACGAACAATTGCTGTTATTGTGTACGCTCAAAAGTATTGTAATAATAGTTCAATGCAATTGTATTTATAAAGAGAGTTCACAATTGACATGCGATTTCTTAGTTCATTTGACTCTTTCTGTAAAATAAACTAAGCTGCTTAATTAATTTCATCGAAAAGAAAGATGGATTTCTAATATTTGATCTCTAATCGTGCATCAAAAATAACATCAATGCTTTCGTATATACTTTGCTTCGCTTTTTCCTTCGACCCATGTAATTTAATATAATTAATGACCGCACCTGTATGGCCTTGATTGCGAGTGATTGTCGGTCGATATATCAAACGCGGCATCGAAATTGCAACAGAAAAAATTTACTGGGAATGTCGTTTGACGTAACCGACAACGTGATTGTTGCGTGACGCCGTACCGGTGGTCGGAAATATTTCTACTTGCAGGTGCACTGCGGATCTGAATATTCCGTGTCGCAATGCAAGGTATAACTGTGGTAATACATAAAAAACGCATTCATGCGTTTCACGAATCGATCTTTTTGACATAGCGCATAATATTTCATATTTTTTTAAATCTCTATTTTATATCTGAATCTTAATATCGTATACTGTAATCTAGTCATCTTCGTAATTAAGATAAATCGATAATTCTTGCAATCATTAATTCTTAATAACATTGGCACTAATGAGTAATTAATAACACTAATGATTAATAGGGTAAATCAATCAAATAAGTATCCCGCGAAAGGCACATTTAAAATTATAAAAATTCCCAATGCTAATAAATTGCAGTTTTTTTCCTTGTTTCAAATTACTATTGAATTTCCTTGATTCTGATTCGATATTTGCAGTTGCAGAACGTCAAATTGCATTGCAAATTTGCTTAACGTTGGTAGTTTATCGATTCCGAATATCCATTAAGCTATAGCATCACGATAGATTGGCACATTCCGAAAAATCGTCGCTCGCCACACTTCGTTAATCGTGTTAACCAGCGCTTCGACGTATGCAGGAATTTTAATACGCGGTTTTGTCATATTCTACTTTCCATGGCAAGTTTGCCGCTCAACGATACGTGCATTGTATAGTGAAAAGACCTTCACGAGGCATTTCTTTTGCCTCCACTAAAGAAGAGCGCAAGACTTTGTTAATTGACTTAATTGATAACTTTAGTAACGTACTACGAGCCGTACTAAAGAGACCCATATATTTTTTATCGTGCCTTGGAATTCATAGCGAAGCCCGCATCTTGGAGTTGTGTTATGACGAACTGTGCGATAATATCAAGAGAACCAATTGACACTTGCGCGACTTGATGAAGACTAACGGTTACTATTAATATAAACTTTTAGGATCGCTTAATCCGTGGAATCTTCCAAGTCACGATATATTAATGTGAGAAAAACATAATATTTCGTATCACAAGCATGTCATGCTTATATTGAATACTATTTAATATTATAAATGTGTTGCAAATCAACATGTCTGAGAAATAATGAAATAAAGAAAATAAAGATATTAAAAATTATATCTTTGAATATTTTAACAATATTCTTAAAATGCTGACAACATCAATATTTATGTGTTTTTTATGTAAAAAATTCTGCTTCTCCGTAATTCAAAATCTTTTTACGTAAATCACGTTTGTTATTAGTGTCAGTAATTAAATGTAATATTCAATACGACTATTTTTAGGGAGATAATTTATCTGAGTTTTAATCACATGTACGTCTGTGATTCCACCTGTATTAATTTATTTACATGAGTAAAATATAATAGTCTACGAAAACTCATGAATTATCTTTCCTAATAAAATCCGTATAAATGAATAAAATAAATACTAAGAAAAACGATACTTAAGCAAAAATTAGATCTTGACGTGATGATAACAATTTTTTATTTTCATAATGATTCAAATAAACGTGATAAAAATTTACTTGAGCAGTAATTTAATGCCTGATGAGCTCAGATAATTTAAATAAACATTATACGTGAGTAGAAACGCTTCGTCAACGGGAAAGATGAAAAAGATATTGTAAGAGATCATATGATTCTGAGTCACAATTTAGACTTTTTACGACAGTAAGTCTAATGTCAAGTATCATAACAACAGTTTCATAATCCTCAGCGAATTTTGATGCAAAAGTATCTTTTCCGCGAATTAATTTAAAAATAACTTTATAGAAGAAATTCTTTTTTATTATATTTTATTATACCAAAAATTGCTTCCTTACATCACTTGTTATATATTTAATCTTCCTAAAAAATGTTCCTAAAGAAATTAATTCTTGGAATTGATCCTTGTGATTATTATGTTCCCCCTGTGTTAAACACATTGGATTAATTAAGAGCACGAAATCAACACGGTAGACGAAGCATGGCATCACGCACGAATTGAGTCGAATACCACAAACGTGCGACAGGGGATCAGCCATCTCGTTATTAATTAATGACTGGAATTAATTATGGGAACTCACTTGCACGCGAGCATTATCAGATCGGCTTACATTCTCAGGCGAATCGAATAACGGTAATCAACACCTTTTCAATGCAAAATATGTATCTTCGTATCTGGATAGTGAATTACAATGCGCATTATATAATATTTATTTTTAATTCATAAAATAGTAATCATAGAGTATGAATATAATCTGAATTAATTTTTAAAAAATGTGTTGTTGGAAACAAAATTTTGTGTAAGCAAGAGACGCGAGCTGAAATCCATTTCATTTTATCAAAAAGTAAAATTAAAATCCTGACGATACAAAATTAATCCATATTGGATTTATTTAATAGCATGATCGAAAATACCTCGCCTTGTATATCTATATTGAAAAAGAAATGAAATTCTGGATTATATGTTTCACAAACTTCAAGATGCCAATGAGATTCGCTAAATATACGTCAAGTTAATTAACACCTTCGTTGAAACGGACGTTAATGCTTGGGTATGGGTATATACGATGGGTGTGAAAAAGCTTAATATTGAATGCTTCTGAGAATATGTAATCACATATAAGGTAACTTCGGCAAATATGCCGTGCTGAGATTTACGCCGCAGAAGTCAGAAAAAATAGAAGGAGTGGGAATAATCACTCTGTTATATGCCTTTATGTTATATTAATATGTTATATTAGTATAATGTTATGATTTCAGATTTCTTACTGTTAATATTAATAAAATTATTGTGAGTTGAATCGATTTATCATTGTGTTAAATAGCATCATCATAAATTATAATCTACATAATAGGACATGTAAAAGACTTAATGATTATTTCGTGATACATGAGGAATAGTAAAGTATATTGTATAACAAAATACAAGTATTTTGCTCTTGTATTCTTTGTCTAGTTTGTTGTCTTATATATCCCACCTGTTTGGGATATACGGCATTTTTGGCAGGCGGGATTTATGCCCAAAGCATACAAAGTGCGCAGATTGAATTCAGTGCACTAAATGCAATAAACGCATTACATGAAATGTGTACCTCATGTCATAACATTTGTGGAAAGATTGTAATTATTATTTATTACTTCATATACATATTTATCATTCTTATTCCTTAATAAAACTTTATAAACGCATTTTATAAGTTATTGTGTCATTTTATATGCATTATGTATAAATTTTTCATGAGCCATACATACCTCCCTCCCCCTATGAATAGCCATATAACCCATCTCTATGGAATATACAACAAAAATGCAAGGATTTAAAAAAGTTCATTTTTTATATAAATATTTCAGATTTCTACAAAACATTTTTTTTATAATAGTAGACAGTAAAAAGTCTTTACTGATATAGTTCGTTTACTTTAAATATAGTAAATAATACTTAATAAATTAAATTTTTATTAAGTGCGGCGTTACGAGCAAAATCAATTAGTACTTCGCTACTATTTAACTAATTTTCGTAGAACTTTTACTACATAAATGCATTTTTATTAAGGTATTGAAATATGTAATGTTACCTTCAGAGAGAAAAAAATATGTTTTTAAGAAAAGAGAACATTTGAGATCAAATGCCTTAAAAAAAATGAGATATCTCTTTACAAGTTCCTAATTATAATGCAAGAAGACAATTATAGGTCACGTACGAAAACACGTAGCTTTCCAAATAATTGACTCGATCGCGAACAAAATTTACATTTTGTTTTACATTTTAATTTAACCCTTGCATTACCTTCAGGTTGAACAATTCAGGCTGTTTCACGATATTTTCCCTCAAATTATTGAAAGCAGTTTACGCATCCGGATAATATGGAAGAATTACATGAAACAAGAGTGGTTAACACACGGTAAATTTCGATTGACCGTGGGGGTCAACGATTGGTCGATCAAGTTCAGCAGCCAGTTAGCCGACAGTTAGTCTGCTGTCGTCCGGCTAACGACTTAATGACGGGAATTCACCACTTACGAGTTCCTCTTTTTCTCCCTCATTCTATTCTCCTCTCTTTCTCTCTCCCTGTTTCTCTTTTGTCCGCAGTTCTTTTCCTCTCTTTTATTGGCAATGCTATTCCTGTAAAACAACGCGGTCGACAGACCAATAACAATGTCGGAAATTAATCGACGCTTAAACAGGATTGTCATTAACTATTATTGTGCCGCATAATTAACTGTATCGGAAGAAATAAATTCAAATAAGATAATCAAATACGCGCCTAAGAGTGAACAAAATAATGGATACGTTTTTTCCTTAGCACTTTCAAACTTTCTAAAAAATTTAAAAAATTTTATTCCCCCTTTTCTTTCTTTTTTGAATTATTTTAAATTATTATAGAACTATAAAAATAGATATTTAATAAGTGCTATTAAAAGGAACATACTTAATTCTCCGTCTTTAATGATGTAACTTCAATTCATGAAAATCTAAACCGAAGTTACTTGTAACTAATGTATTTATGTGAACATATATATATCAAAACTTTAAAAAGTCTCAAGTTATATATACTGTCTCCCTACTATCGATTATTCATATATTTTTGCAATTATTCTTCGTTACTAAAATAATAGTATTTAGCATCGTAATACTAAAAAAATATCGACATTATGATAAAGCATTATTATACACAGATAATTATTAGGTCGATGTAGTTATATAACAGAAATCGCACTCGCCACTTTCATGTCTTCTGCGAAATAAATTGTCTACTTCTTCCTTTACATCATATTATTATATTACCAAATATATTTTAATTCTGACTTTTTTTATCTTTACAAATATAAACTGTTATTGCATTTATTATTGCATTTTAAGATCAGAAAATAAATATGGGAAACCTGTTCATAATTAGTTCAAACAAAAATTTAATTGCGTGCGCTGGAAATATAAATGTTGTACGATATAATATTGGTACGTTGTACGATATTATATATAATACGAAGATATGATCTCTTAGATAGATTTAATTATGTTGTTATTTAATTAATTGGGATTAAATGTATCTATCGATTTAAAGTTTCTATCT
>Ga0157364_1004952_pt1 | contig 13418 bp, 7 predicted proteins | sample AttsexASBM2_FD_111476 | JGI IMG/M metagenome (GOLD analysis project Ga0157364, IMG submission 111476) | Fungus gardens microbial communities from leaf cutter ant in Ribeirão Preto, State of São Paulo, Brazil - Atta sexdens ASBM2 | ecosystem: Host-associated > Fungi > Mycelium > Unclassified ... | reverse complement strand
CACACTCATTCAGCAATTCTGCGCCGCGAGAAATAACAAACAGCGTGCGAGCCTAATTAATTACTTGTCTGCTAATTACTGTAATTATATGTTGCCACACCCGCCCGAACCTTCTCGATTGTTCTCGATTGTTCTCATCCCTTCAGTAAACGCTTAATCTAGGCGAAAAGGTTTCCATGACGAGATGACGGATACATTTTTGATGCTCTTTACGATAATTATATCCAAGTCACATTCGTAACTCCATATCTGATTGTTTTTTCAATGTTTTCCTTTTCTCTTTTGCTTTCAATTTTTATTTACACTGATTTGTAAAAGAAACCTCAGATTTATCGTTATCGTAGCTTTTCGTTGCAGACAACGATAATTATTGTGCGGTACACCGCCGTGGTAGCACACCTCGGTACATTCGAATAGACGAAACCAAAACAATGACATCGGTCAGCGGGACCGTTGACAGTTGGTCGGTTTTCGCGGGGTTCACTAAATTATCTCATCGCATACTGCGGATGGCAAAAAATGTGACAGCGGATTGGGACAGATGATCAGAATAAACAATTGAGAACGGTCGATCTGACAAGTGGGGTTTGCAAAAACTTATCGTCTCCAGAGTTACAAGAGAAACGTAATGCATTTCTCGTATTGCGGTTCAGTGAGAAACGCCGATCTTCCAAGATAGGAAGAAAAGAGCATTGCGAAGAAAAACACGACGAGTTTCTGCTTACTAGTTTCTGATTAATTCTCGCTGACGAATTATAAAGACTCAATCGTTGTATTCGCGTGTTTATTTTTATCAATCACAGATTCTTTCTTTTATTTTCTTTATCCAATTAGATAAGGCAATCGAGTTACAACAGAAAACTTTTCAATTTAAAAAGCGACAATGCGAAAACCGCGTATTGAAAGTGTAATCTATTTTCTGTAAAGTAGTAAAAGTAATCTTATCGCTATGCAACACGCTGCGTTCCTATCTAGAATTGACATTATCACATGCAAATGGTGTTGTACTCTTCCTACGCAGACGGACATGTTTTCTTCAGTTTCGTAGATATTCGTCACGATGCGATGTGCGAACAAACGTGTAATGCACGTCATATGGCCATGTGCTACGTTATGGATGTGTATGAGCTAGTCCTCGAAGATCAGACTTGGCGACTTGGAGTGACACGCGGAGTGGTATGCTAGCGATATTAAACTCTTGGTGGCGTGTATGATTGGGCTGGCAGATGTCACTCGTTATGTAAATGTCCGAGTGTTTACAAGAAGACACCTCCAGTAACTAACACTCCACTCGTGGCTATAATGATGCGCTAGAAATCTCTCTCCCTTTTCTTCTTCATTTTCTATTTTGCATCCAGTGGCGAAACTCACTAGTATTCTTCATCAAGATGATCGCATCAGCAATCTTGATTCACATGAGAAACATCGGAACACTTTGCTGTATCTTAATTGGCATAGTTTGTCGCTTAGTACGGGATAAGTGATTTAGGAGAGTACATAATTGTTTGATATTGATTTTCTTGCTAAATTAGATTTCTCACTGATATAGCCGAGGATTTCAATTATACGTAACAGTGTGTAAGTATGCGATACTCGAGAAGATGTTAAAATAACTTACGTTTATTTCTCGTTCTCGTTGGAATATTTCAATTTATATACTCGCTTTTAAATATCTACAGAGATTCGTTTGTTTTTTTTTTCATACTTCTTCAATCATTGCATTGAAAAGACCGGTATAAGACCGGTATCGGAGCATGCCTATTCATTATATCATTATATGTTTCTTATATGATTCATAGCTACTTCCCAGATATTTCTGATGTATCCATACAATTTCAAGTTTTCGTGTATATGTTACGTTAGAAGTTAATTAATAAATTTGATATTTATGTTACGCTTATGTAATTATATTTTATTTGTATTAGCAAACGATCAATTGGATGAGAGAGGCCTCGTCAATAATCCAATTCAGAATCGTATAGAAATTTACGTAATTCAGAAGGACAAACTAAATCGCGAATAATATATAAGTATAATATCGTATAAAGAGAATAGATAGAATATTTAAATTAACATTAACATGAATCTTATGTGTTTCTCCGATCTTTTTGTGCGCCACTGAACGCGCCTTAACGACTAATTTACCATAGAAACATTAATAAATCTTTCCATGAAATCTCGTTTATCAGGACATATCTGGTAGTGGTTGGTCACGCCGCTTGTCTCGCTCATAATTAATTAGTATCGGCGCCTAGTCTGTACTCAGACATTAGCTAATATAAATGAACGGAAGAAAGTAGTATGTGGGGAGAGAGGAGACGCATTCGCCTTGTCTCGCAGTTTGTTAAATCGTCGAGATATAATCGGTATCGATCACACAACTATTCTTCTCTTCATTATAATTACGCCGCGGAATTTTTTCCATTGAATTAAAGTCTTCTCTCGCTCTCGTTTTCGCTCTCTCTCCGATCGCACTTTCAAGGATCATACGTTAATTGCCGCCTGCATTCACTCGTAAAACCGGGCGATTTCCAAGCGAGTTGCCTTGTATTCTTCAGTTGCGACGCGGCAAGGTCGTACGTGAACGGTGCGGCTCCTTGTAGTCGTGAGATCGTATCTACATCGTATGACGCAGGCAACGATGATCGCTCCATGGCAAGGAGGTATCTTGATCGCCGACGCACAAGGCTGTACTTTATACCGAATTTTTTGTTGATCGCGGGTGTGCTGCGTTGCTCATTCCTGTTCAGTAACCACGCTGCAAAGATAATCGGAAAGGATTAGGATACGTGAAATGCCGTTTCTCTCTGCTGCTGCGGACAAAAATCATTAATTTTTTCGATATAAATTGATACAGTACATGATATAGCATAAACTTTCTAAATTGAACGATACTGTTCGTGAATGCGATCAGAATAATTTCAAAGCTGGTAACGAATTTCAAGCTAACTAAAGACAAATGTCAAAAGAGAACACGTTTATGAACACGTTTACGTAAACGAATATTAAAAGAAGAAAATAATTTGCGTTTTACTTGCAAATGCAATGATAGTTTCGAAAATGAGTTTCGAAAATGCCACATAATAAATTAGACACAGTCTGAAGGAGTCTCTAAATAGATAGTAAATGAAGATGAGCTGTGATGCTGGAAAGTGCTGAGAGGATATTCACGATATTCTCTCACGTAACCCCAGTGGTATATAGATCCGAGGACTTTGCGTCTCTAATTGCGTTAGATAGCAGTAGCCTTATTAATAACCCTTGCGGAGAATTTCTCGTGATGCAGCGGCGAAGGGATTATCCCGTTCCAATGTGCTGCTCCGCTACGATATCCGGAGACTCGTAGGAAACAAGTCCTGGAACCGCGAAGAAGCAGCTTGGACCGCGTGAGAGCTAAGAGATAGTGGACACGGCATTTCACTTAAATGATAACCCGTCTTCCTTCGTCCACCGCGCCACGAAGATGGAGAGAAAGGATCGCGGACATCGCATCAGGACGAATCCTCCTTTCTTATTCTTATGCATCTGCTTCTTCGTGCTGCATTATCGTTGATTTGATCTCGCCGGCGCCTGACTCGCGAAAGAACGTTCGGTTCTCTATGTCCATGAAATATCTTGTCACTCATATTCATTGAAAAATATACGATCGCCAAAGTTCCAATTGGTCATTATCGAAACGATTCGATATCCAGATTGTCTAAATAAATCGAGATTCTAGAAGTCTTTTGTAAGCTATTGAAAATAGTGATAGAAAATAGAAAAGCTTTCTCTTTCCCACGATTCAGCTTGATAATATCTAGTCTGGAGACAAGGCGAGTTTTTCTTTTCTTTTTTGTCTCTTTCTCGCTCTCGCTCTCGCTCATTTCTACCACTGTAGATCCTTGCCGTCTGGTCGGCAGGAGAACCGACATAACTCGATACTGGAGGGGATTTGCATGCGTGTGTGAAATCGTCGTGGTATCTCGTTACATACCATAACGTCATTGCGCGTCCGTTGTGATGGTACTTCCAAACGATGGTACGCCATGACGAAACGACAAAGACGACGTGTTGGCGTAGCGATCTTAAAAAGTAGTCATTGCAACATTGACAAACTGGTATGCAGATACCTATTGCAAATATACGGGATGACGGTTGGTGATCAAAAGTCATGTAATGATATGGGCTACTATCACATAAGCGAATTAAACGAATAGCTATCATGTGGGCGTAGCTGTACACGTCAGTCGGAGATAAGAAAGAGACTTTACTTTAGCAAAGGAGCAAGATTGCGTCTTTGTACCTTCCATTACTGATTATTCTGCACCATGGAACCATTACTTTGTCTCGAACGTGATTCAGGGATATGTCACTGTAAGCGACCGACTTTATCCCCTTATGAGATTATTGAATTCGTTTGAGCTTTGACACAACACGCGAGTTTATAATTTCCTCTTCTTCGATCATTTATATCTTTTATTTGCTGATGAAAATTAAACTCAAGCCTGCTAGAATCTTTTAAAAAATGTTATTTATCAAATTTCGAAATGTGCATGGTACATATTTTATATAATACATTTTTTGCATATTTAATTCATAATTTTAAGTGTAAACATACTGAACATATCTTAATGCATTATAGACGGGTTACAGAAATTCTCTATTACTATACGAGATAGAAAGAATTCAATAATACAAAAGCTCCCGTATAATTGAATCGCCGCGGTCCTAAATTATTAGTATATCAATGTACTAGCAATGTGACAAACCAGGCAGACATTATTATGGACATGATGAAACGTGAGACAAAACGGAGGAATTCCTCTCAGAATCATTAGTATAGGAATAGTAATTGGTATAGGAGTAGTTAGTATATAAGTATTCCTGCCCGCATAGCTAAATGGATACATAGTGGTGGAGAACGGAATGGCCGGGATCGACATGATGTCTTCCACATCCCAGCTGTCTTATACGCGGCACTTACCGGACACGGCAGATAATAATATGGAGAAGAAACTAGTCGTTGCTCCCTCAAGACCTCCCTCTCGGTTGGCTGGCTTTCCTTGTTCCTCAAGCTCCTCCTCCGGTTACTCGTATCCTTGGCGCTTCCTGCGTAAAGCGAATTCCACGCGCTAAGTACGATTAACGCAACGAGGCGCGTGGGGAATGCAAGTAAAACCGCGACACGCGATGCAACCGCGTTAGTCGGATCATTTGACGCGGAGATCCTACGACGACGCGAGATTCGTATTAATTGCGTGGAAATTTGAAGCATGCGGCTAGACCTCGATCTGTCGGGTTTGCTCACGTATAATTGATTTCTTACTTATCGCAGAACGTGTAATGTTCTCTTCGGAGAACACAAAACTTTTTGTTTCTGAATGCTCCTATCATTTGTACCGGAAAATGATTTTTCTTGTTTGCGAGATATTTTAAGAAAGACCAGGATGACGCGACGCGCGATGAGAAATCCTCTGTATTATCGAAAGAACGCTTACTACAAACGAAAAAAAATACTATGCAACAAAGCCTGAAAAAAGCCTTCGCTGCTTATAGGATAAGGATTTTCTCTTTCTCTAAATGTTTTAAATTCTTTTATTTAGAGTCAAATGCCAACAACAAACATGTAATTTCTATTTATCTAAATTGTACTAATTGCCACTATTATTGTTTATATCTCGTATACGCGTTATTGGAATCACCGAATGAGAAACCACGAGTCCCGGACGAGAGCATATTGCATATTTTACATTCTGTTGACGTTCACGCCGGACACAGTTCGTTCTCTGGTACTCTCGGAGTGTCTGCAAAAAGTATGGTGGTTCCGAGGCGAACGGCAGGACCGGAGGCCCCGAGTCGGGTCACAAGTTTTGTACTTTTTTTTGCACGGAGGCTATGGCTGCGGCTGCGGCGTTGCTCGGTTCGTCCGGTATGCGGAGCGGAGCAAACCGAGAGCGGGACATTTTCTGACCCGCGAGTGCCTTGTGCTCTTCTCTCGTTTTTAATTTGCGATTCCACGCATCTTTGGCCAACTCGGATGTTTGCTGCTCTTTCAATAATAGTAACAATACGATTTTTCTTTTAAAAACAATTTTTTTTAATAATATGATTTATGTAAAATTTAAGATTTGTTGGTAGCATATAGCATATAACATGGTAGTTAATACTGATATATTTTTTAGCTCACTTTTATTTCGTGTAATAATTTTAATAATAATAACAGCGGGATGTTAATTTTAAGACAGAGCACTTTGGTTATTATTATCGACATTAACATAATTTTCAAGCAATTCAAGATAATTTAGGTAATTTAAAATCTGAAATAACATCTGTGTCACTTTCACCGATGTGATGCGAGATTAGCACTTGACAACAATTGTAATTTAAGGAGGCTGCGTTTTCTCAATTTTCTTATTTTATTCATATCCTTGAATTTGGTGTCAGATAAGTTGTGTGTCGAGATTTATACGAACATGAGGGGGAGGAGAGAGGTTATTTTATTATTTTTATTAAATAGACTCTACCGAAATGTCACAATAGATGGTTAAAGATGAGGTTCACGTTTGTTGAATATTAGTTGGTCCTGTTTCGAGGAACACCAAATATTTTATTTAATATAAGACACAATGTGTTCCCACATGCTATGCGTGCCGATGAAGCGACGAGGACATTGGCGCGGCTACATCTTCGCGGCCATTGTGCTTCTTATGCTAGCGGGGCTCCGAATGTAGGTATCCTCGGATTGTCGTAGGTTCTCAACTTGAATTTCTTATAATACGAAAAATTTGAATTTCGTTACAATAAATTTGTTTTTTTGCGATATATTAAATCGTTCCGTTTTAATTAAAGCCAATTGTTCCGTTATAATGAAAGATATTTTTATAATGAGAATATAAGATAAAATTAGCACATTTACATTAACGTAAATATTTAATATTTTTTTTTTATAGAATGCTTGCAACATTGCCGATTATACAAATTCAAATAGTCCAGCACATAGTACTCAACTTTTACCTGCTCTCGATTCAAAGTTCCGCGCAATTTGTCCAGCAATTCTCGATTATTTTTCTGCGTGTAGTTACGTAAGCAAAGTTTTTGCGTATACGATCGCAAAAAATAAATAAAGGAGGAGTTTGTAGTAAATGAACACAACCGTGCATCCGCATGCAGAGAAATTATGTGCACGCAGGTCTCGAGCGCGTATCGCACCTGCCGCGCGCGAAACGAGCGCGACGTTTGCGATGTCAAAGACCTGTTTTCTTTTCGAGAACCTGACGCCGGACATCCTCGCCGGAACAAACTACTTCAAACTTGATCTGCTATGCATATTATAATATATCTCGATTTTGAAAAAAATCGTATGTTATTATTTTATATTAGCATACCGTTATTATACCTTCTGCTCTCTTTGCATTAATATATCACTTATATATATTAATAATCGATAATGGAATCGTGGTTTTAAATGTGATTAAATAATCGGCATCATTGTATGAATTTATAATTGCTCACTCTTCCAAAGATTCAAAATCTTTTAGAGAACCTCTGCCAAGCCGACATCTTGAGGTGTGCGTGACGCACGTACGTGAGGTATACACTGGCGCGACCAGTTCTGAGGACACTGTCGCCGGCAGCAAAAACACTATTGAGTTAATCAACTAATTTATAATTAAAATTCCACGATGGGAGCTGTTCGGACCAGCCAATTCTTCGTCAGTCATCGATGCAAACTGTAAGAAGCAAACCAGCTTGCTGACTACTTCGCGCTGTTTCGTGGTAATCGCCGTCGAATTCATAGAACATCAATTAACCGCTCGTCGACACCCTTTTGTTCTCCTTCGGCTCACGTCTCAGTCTGTTAACTTTGCGCTCGAAAAAAAATCGACCTAATTTTGCAGCTCGTCCCTCATCCGGTTCCTCATTTTTGAGCGGAAATATTATGTGTTTTTATTCATCAAATTGTCGAAACAGTAACAAAAAAAAAAAGACAAAATTATTTTTAATAGGCATTTTGTTGAATTTACATGTCAGTGTCGCAATTAGTGATAATTACAGTCGTCGAGAAAAGAAATGAGACGATTACAAATATTGAATTTATCATTCGTACTCGTAGTTAGTAATTATAGCTTAGACATATCTTAATTTCTCTTCGTTTATATTTTATCACTTAAAATATGAAATTCATACAAGATGCAAATTATTAAACAATAATGATAAAAGTTCAAATGTGACTTTTTTATATTTAAGATTTATTACGGTAGAGAGGCAAAACACACACACACACAAACACACACACACACACACACACACACACACACACACACCAAATACACACAAGTAATAGATATTTATCAATTTTGTTTTTCTTGTATGGTTAGATGATGTATATTATTTATTATATACTAGAAAACGAGTGGGTATCTTCTCGTTTGCTAATAACAGTAGGTTTCATGGTAGGACAATGAGACGACGATGTCACGGACGTTACTTATCGAGTCCTTGTCACGCTCTGCCGAATACGATGCTTAGATCGCGTTAATTATCTATACGCGTGTTTGTCATGTCCTCACCTTTTGCTTACATGTTGCTATCCATATAAGACGAATTTTTATTTAATGATTTTTAAGTCAATTCACTGTATGGCGTAAACATTTATATTTAGATCTCTTGACATTTCGCGATAACACCATTAAATTGCATACATTTATTATCTACTGCATTTTCCGTGAGATCCTTAAATTTTTCTTTATGATTTAACGCACTCTATTTCTGACTTAATAATTTAATCGTATTAAAGCTCTCTATGATTTAAATTATAATCAAGTCTCGTCATCTCATCCACTTCTATTCTTTACATGTCACAATGGACATGAATGTTGAAAATCCGCGGAAATCACATGAAAATTCGGTGAATCTGCGCAATGATAATTTTAATACTTCCGAGAATTGTAGCAATCTATCCTCTTACCATTTAATCAGAATTGTGCAGCGACATTAATTATTCTACATATCTAACTGATATATCACTTTGTTTGATCAATTACTTATTGCTTTCTACGAGAAGTGATTTCCTATAGTCACTGAGAAAAAGAAAAATACGAAACAAGTATATAGCTTTAAATACCTTTTATTGTCAAAAAAATTAAGAATACATAAAAAGAAATTTAAATAAACAGCTTGCTGTTTTCTAATGGCATATAAAAAATTAGTTGATCGATTTTTAAAAAGAATATTTAAAAAAAAGAATGGTGTTAATGTAACAAGGCTAAAAAGGGACTGGAACCTGCGAAGTTAACACTCTTTTTTTGTGGGAATCTATTTGCACGACGTGATCTCGATTTCAGAGTACTCTTCATATGCGATTCACTGGACGATCGCGCCTCGATCGATATGACGCATTCTTGCTTGTTCGTATTGCAGAGAAAGACATGTCTCGTTGAGCGACAAATTGAGCTTACACGCGTCAAGATTCAAGACGTGATCTCTTGGGTATTATGCATCCAACACTTTTTCGCGAATACCATGCGCTGGATGTTTTCTTCCACATGACATTCCGCAGCGAGAAATTAAAAGCTGTCTCGATAGAGATACTATCAAGCAGAGTTCGTTCGACGGATTTACTGTGGTGATTATCCCAATTAACCGCGTACGCTCTTTCAGCCTCGGCTTGAACTACGAGCTCAAGTGCCACCTGCGGACCAGTTCCCGTGGCGCGGTTTTTGAGTCATACTACATTCAAGTAAGACGTTAAGTGCATCCCGTACGTTTCCGGAGAACATTATGGCCGTCTCGCAAATTCCCATTAGCAGACTTCGTTCTTCCCCTCATCAGCTCTGACTCGTCGCTCCGGCATTAAGCATCAAGCAGGTTTTTCTCTCAGTTGGCCGCTGCACTGCTCTGATGAATTCGGCAGATTCCAACCTGGACTCTTCATCGTTGACCACTATCGTCAGTATTACTCTCGCTGTTTTGTTTCTATTGAAAAAAAGATTTCTTCGCATAGTGGCGTGAATCTGAACAATTTATTTGAAAGATGGAGTTTTTCACTTAAAACTTGTGTTAAATAGAATTTGTTGTACTATTCGAAGATAACATTATATTATTTTATTTTTTATTCATTTGCGAGTCGAATGTCAATTATGTGATTTATTCTCGATGAGTACAATATATTTAAGTGAAATGTTAAGTACATTTTTACGAAACAAATTTGTTTACAAATATACATTAGGATTCGTTTTGACTAACCTTCATCGGTGTCATTCTTTTGGACGGTGTTAAACATTGGTCGGCTTTTTCTCTCGATCGCTCGCCACGCTGTCGAATTCAGCAGATTCCAAGCTCTGTCTTTTAGCCATTGTCACCGTCCATATTAGCGCAGAGTCAGCGCGGCAGAGGCCGAAGAGATTAATTAGAGACGATATTTTAGCAGCAAAAATGACGAGGAGCGGGGGGGGGGGAGACGAGACAAGAAACGGCAGCATCAACAGCCGTCTTAAGTCGCGTTAACTAATCTGGCAACGCCACGAGACGATCGACTGGATCTCATCGCCCCTTCTCCATAAGAACGTGCTACAAATTAAGCCCGGATCGGTAGAAACCATCTCGAAAATTTAGCAGCCGGTTGCTGCTCCCTATGCTCCATTATTTGTACGTTCGTGAACAGGTCTGAATAATAAGTTTCCATGGCCTGAATTCAGTTATTTTCGAGAATTTCCAATAGATATTAAAGAGAATGTCATTCTATATTAAAAAAAGAGAATGTCATTCTATATTAAATAAATGAATTTAGCTTTAAATGAAGATATAAAATTTGTTTCTGGATTTCTGATTTTTTTTTTTGCAATATTTGATATCCGTTTAATTAATTTAATTTATCTATATAATTTCATTTTTTTTAACTCATGATTTATGTTGAAACAAATTGAAACAAGTATAATATAATATAATTACGCGTGTATACAATAGCCTCGTAAAAAAATAATAGTATATTAATATTTTAACCAAGAGACAAAAATATTATATTTTACATAAAATCTCATGAAATTTAATTTATTTAATATGTATGAAAAGCAGGTCATTGTCTTTACCATTGAGAATATTTGGATCGCACAAGGAATGATATCGATAAATTGATATCATTTGCGTCACTTGAGCAAATCTCTTCTTTGGCAACGGTAACAACGATCGTAATTAGATTTATGGTGGCTGTTGTCATCGCATCATTTATTGTATTTACTATATATTTCGTTGATAATATTTTATAGATACGCAGCCAATTCTTATCATTTCCAAGGTAATATCGGTGTCACAAATTCTGGTAATCGTTAATTTATTTCTCCGTTTATAGTACACCTGCAACTGCCGTTGCTTCTATTTTCACGACAAACGAATTATTGGCATCCTCACGAGAGAGCTGCAAGAATAACCGTTGTATAATCTGCGTACTTCGTCTGTTGAGGCTTGCTATAATTTAAAGTTTGAACGAAGTTATTTTCCTTCCTAGACAGAAAACGCTGTACTAGACAGTGTTGCTGTACTAGATTAGTAAAGAATTAATTAGTTTTGCAGTTCTGCAAGCTTGTCATTATTTAAATGTAGATAAAACGATTTTTTTTATTAGAAGACATGTTGACATAATTATCAAAATGAATAATCGATTTTTCAATTTTTTTAAATTGATCCAATATCGCTTTTTCTCGACAGTATATAATAAAAAAAAAAAAATATTATAAAAATAAACAAAATATACGACTTTGAATTAAGGCATATTGTCAAATATATTATGCCACTTGATACAAGATTCCGGAACGCCTGCTATCCATTTAGCGATAACTGTGGCTAAAGCAATTTTTCTTTCTTCGGTCGATTGGCAATAAGAGAAACAACGGGTCTTCCTATCTGTAGGAAGTGTTCAGCGTGGCTTTTATCGATCGAAGCAATGTCGATCGACAGCTAAGGCGCTAATGGGTTAGTCAGCTTGGACACGAACTCGCTGCGTCGCTAGAAGTGTGCAATCGGCCGTAGAAGAGAGGATAGAACGTACGAAAAATGCTCATTACTTTACCTATACCTATCTGCGTGCTATTGCATATTGCATGTATATACACGTGCTACAGCACACTCGAGAAGTGTCGGTTATCTCAGCGGAGACACACAGTCGCGCCTAAGAATAATAAATAAAGATAGACGAAGACATATACGGGTATATAGATACAAGGAGTTTGTGGTGTATCTTTTGCCCACGCGGAGATTATCTCAAGGAGTTATGAGTGACCGGGCTTTCAGTTTAAATAAAGCTGAGCGCTACGTAGTTCTATATCGATGCCATTCTTGATTTTCATACGCGTTTAAAACTTGTTTCGAACGTTCTCTCTCTCTCTCTCTCTCTCTCTCTCTTTCTCTCTCTCTCGTGTTGTCTCCTACGAAATATCTATCCTTCTTGGCTATCTCTCAAGTCGACCAAGAGCAACTCTTTGGAACGCTGCCGCTCCGCCTGAACGATATTTCGAATTATACAACAAACGATTAGTATAAGGAACGGATATTAGGCGGCGGCACGAAGCGTGCTCATTTGTTTCGCAAGGTTTCATTCAGTCGCTCGATTGTTTCGAGCGCCGGCTCCGGTTTGGTTATGATTTATCGTGACGGTTGCCGCGTGCTTACGTGACTCGCATGCTTACAATAAGGCAATTAGACTCCGATTCTTTATTTAATAGAAACGATACGAATTGTACGCGCTGGATAAAGAAGTGTGTTTCTGGTTCGCGTCGCAATACGATCGACCTGAGAGGAGTCGGTATTTTTCAGCGTTCGTTGGATAAAGTGTATCCGCGGTAGTTTCGACTTTCATCTCTTCTTGCATGAAATCACGACCAAGAAGAATGCCATTCACGCTCTTAATCCCCTTTTGCACGGAAAGCGACTTTTTTCCTCTGAAATGCTCTTTAGCACTGTAGGGCAATTAACGCGGAATTAGCCGTGTGTTCGCGTGGTCGTCTTATTGCACGTTATATATAAAGTCATTTGGCTCTTACCGAAGACTCGGAACTATGTGTATACCGTGAACTTCAGCGGAACATGACGAAGCGTAAGTATTGATGTAATAACCGTGCGTAATTACATCAATATCTTACAAGTAAAATATTTAATACGATGTAGAAATAAAAATGCGTATATTTTTAACTACAATTTAAAATTTATTTTATTTTAATTCCTTTTTAAATCAAAGATTGGAAATAATTGCATCAATCCGTACAGGCTTATACAAAATGAATCAAACATTGGATGTTAAATTTATGTATTTTAATAGTAATACAAAGAATGCACATTTTTCTCTAACATGTAATTTTAACTAAAATTATATATATATGTATATATGTATGTATTTATGTATGTATGTATATGTATATATATATATATATATATATATATATATATAT
>Ga0157364_1004950_pt1 | contig 13421 bp, 10 predicted proteins | sample AttsexASBM2_FD_111476 | JGI IMG/M metagenome (GOLD analysis project Ga0157364, IMG submission 111476) | Fungus gardens microbial communities from leaf cutter ant in Ribeirão Preto, State of São Paulo, Brazil - Atta sexdens ASBM2 | ecosystem: Host-associated > Fungi > Mycelium > Unclassified ... | reverse complement strand
GGCTAAGGTCATTCCAACAAGTCCACATCACTATTGTTATGGGATGCTAGAACACTAACAATTTTTATTTTTCTTTTCTTTTATTTTTCTAATTTTATATTGATTTTCTTTTTCTTTTCTTTTCTTTTTCTTTTGGACAATGAAGAGGCATGTGACACTACAGTCACATGACAGGTCACATGATGTGACATCATAAACTTAAAACATGGTGGAAAAATCTGAAAGATAATGTTAGGGCACATGTATACAACATGGTGGCCTTGAGTAAGAAATGAAACAGACATGAGGATGTAGCATGGACCATGTGTACTTTGTATATATAGGACTCTAATTTAGCAGAGACTCCTTGTCAAGTTCTCTTGTGAACTTCCCACATTATATCCACTTTGAGATTTACTTGCTTGTGCTATCATTTGTCATTGTAATAAGTGGTTGCCACAACAACTATTACAAAGCTTATTGCACAGAGTGTAGAAATTCTGTGCATGTCTGAGCCAACTTCATGGACTTTTACCTTTAACTACAAACCACACCTAACATATTCTTACTGAGTCTTTGCCTAAGTTGCAACTTGAGCCAAGCTTAAGATTGTAATAGGTAGCAGTTATTAGAAGGTTACTGTGGACAGTTAGAGACAGGCATAGATTCCTTTCTAAACATACTCATCATTGTAGTGTATAGTATTTAGTAGTATACTTGTACTTTTTTTGTATATTAACTTTATACTACAGTGTCCTCTTGTGACTTGTATATGTAGGAAAATAGCTGCTACTCTTAAAGCATTATATACAGTAGAACAATCTTCTTAGGTAAAAATTGTTTAGATTTTCATTAGGACAGTAGTTGGTTGTTTAGGTAGTTAGTAGACAGTGTGAGGTGAGACTTGAAAAAGGCCTGATAATATAAGAAAATCTATTTCTAATCTACCAAACTCCATAGTGTTTTTATCCCAATCAGTCTATATTTACCCTACTAAACCTTACAGTCTTCCTCAAGCAATTCTGCTGATTCCTGCTGAATTCTAAAAGCCTATTGTCAATCTCTGCTCTCAAACTCCTTAGATGAACCTATGTAAATTTCTTTCTTTCTCTTCTGGTAGAGTTTTAGGTGTTTTCATTAGAGTTCCTAACCATTTAGCTATTATCATTGTTATGGTCCTAAGCTTGGCTCAGGTTGCAACTAAGGCAAAGACTTGAGAAATGGATAGAGAGATGATCAATTGGTAAAGTATAAGAATATGGGACTATATCTACTACTATATATATCTAATGATCATGAGGAATAAGTAAAGTGTTTTCAAGGAAACAATAAAGAGGGAATAAGGAGAATATGAGGAGACTTCTCCTACTATATGAGGCACTGACTGATATAATATAAAGAAAGTGCAAGGTACAGTAAATGTGAGTTAAAAGTGAAATGAATTCCCACATATGTTTGAGTTGAGGTAGACATGAAGTGAATACCTGTAATACATGAGACATCAATTGTAACAATTATTCTTTCCTTATACCAGTATAATTCTATTGGAATAGACTCTATTAGTATTTAGGATAGCTGCCATTTTCAGAAGTTCTTATTTTGTTCTTTTAGAACTTCCTGGAGATGTATACTGCTTGTACTTATTCATTATAGTAATAAACTTAGAACTTTCTGGATTATTAAAGTTTATATAAATACTGCAGACCCTGCTAGTTGTTTCAACAGCTAACACTTACTGAGATTAAGTCAAGTTTGGAATATGAGTTAGAGGGAGAAGCCAGCACTGGCTCTGCTCTACTTCTTTATATATTATTATTTCCTACACTTACTTCAATTGATTCATTCCATATTATAATATGAGCTAACATAGTACTCTAAACCAAGTTTTACTTTAGTTAAGATAGAGAGATGAGTATGTTGTGGTAATGTAGGTACAGATAGAGACATTAGTGGCAAGACAAGAAAAAGAAGAAGAGATAGCATATCACAATTGAAGACTTAGTGATCTTAGTAATTAGTTAATAAAAGAATCTTGTATAGAGTTTATATAAGAGAACTTGATAGAGTTCCAAGTATAAAGTATCAACCTGATGTATGCTAGGTTAGTGGTCCATATAATACTATATATTAGAGTTGTAAACAATAAACTTTATTTTATTTTTCATTTTCTTTCTATTTTTATTTTGTTTTAACTTAGGAATAGGGTTTATTATGATGTCACAAACTGTCACATGACATAACATAGTATCAAAAAATCTGTCACAAGTTATAAGACACTATCATAAGTCATAGTTACAAGATCACATATTATAGAAGAATATAGAAGGTTTTAAGATAATAATATTATACTATATATTAATAGTATGTAATATGCATAGCCTTTAGGATAGGCTAAAACTTGTGTAGCATGAACTGTTAGTTTAGCATATATAAGTAGGATACATTGTACTTTGGAACTCTAATGATGTTAAGACTTTAGACTCAAGTGTAAGAGCAAAAGAATATCCTTGGATTGTATAATCACAAAAGAACTCAATGGAGTTCTAAGTATAGGATTGTTTATCTTATATATGCTAGACTACTGGGTTGTGTTCAACTACTATTAGCCTATTTTAAAGGGCTATATATTATTCTTAAGGTCAATATGTATAGAACATGCTATATGACATTATCTTGTTTTAGGATCTTCTATAATATTCTATTGTGACATGTGATCATATAAAAGAAAATTTAAGTCTACTATCTTCAACTCTAACAATTGGGTTTTCTTATGTTAATCTAATATAAGATTTTTCTTTCATCTTAATACTTTGAGACTTAAGTTGTAACATTATATCTAACCTACTTTTTGTTTTTTTTCAACCAGCAATGGTAGAGTTTCCTAACAATTTCATTTTATTGATGGTAGACAAGGCTTTGTTGGAATAGAAATGAATGTGTTGATAAAACAAAAGTTTTCTGTTGAATATAAAACCAAGGTACCTTTACTTGACCTTTGGTCATAAAACAAGTCATTCTAATGGTCCTAGATCTAAAGAAGGAAGATTGAAATTTTTAATGGCTCTAGAGAAATGAAAGACCTCTGATTTGTTATATTCAATTATGAGGCCAAATTGTTTGAAAATAATACTATAACTACAAAATAATTTTGCATTTGATTTTTTGTAACCTTTTCCCTGAGAAATTATGAGACCATCATTCACAAAAGAAAGAGTGGAAACAGAAATATTAGATAAAAGATTTTTAGTTCTTTTCTTAAAAATATGAAAAATTGGGATGATATAGAGAGTAGAAAAAATAGAGGAGAGGGTAGAACCTTGGCTTATATCTATATCTGCCCTGAAGTAAGAAGAAACAAAGTTGTTCCAGACATACTGGGTTTTTTTGTTAGTTAAATAATTAGAAAAGAAACTAAAGATTCTTAGATTGAATTTAGCTTTGTCCAAAATTAACAGAAAAAGCTGATGGTTAAGTGATGGAAAAATTGAGCAATGTCAAAAGCCAAAGTACTCATATAAAGACCTTTAACCCATCCAGTATAGATTAGATAAGTTAAATACAGGCTAGTATCCAGAGTAAAGTATTTTAAACCTCTTAATTGGTTTGGATACACAAATGTAGATGCAATTGATTGTATTTGAAGCTTTTCACTGATAACTTTCTATACAAGTTTTTTAAGTGTGCTGAGTAGGATGATAGGGCAAAAAGTCTTTGGAGAATCATATGCTGGTTTGTTTGGTTTAAGAGTAATAATTGATGTTGATCTCTTGAAATATAAAGACCAATATCTATGGTAGCTAATTTTGTAACTACATACATTCAGGAGGAGTCAATATGGGAAAATGAAAAAGAAAAGAAAAAAAAAGATAAAAGACCACAAAAAGAAAAGCAAAAGCAATTCAACTAATACTTTCTCCAAAGAAGAATATTGAGTTTTGATTGGATATAATTCATATGGACATTTGAATTCTTCTCAGGGAAAGAAACAAAGATAATATTCTTCTATAGAAGCATGAATAACAATAGTTCTTGTAGCTTTGATATATAGCAAGTTTGAGTAACCAAAATGTTTAAGCTATAATCCTCCTTTTGAGTAAGATGGCTCAATAGGTCAAAGATTACCATCAAGAAGATCTAAGAAGGAACTTACTTTTGTATCTGAAGCTTGGAATAGCATTTTCCAAGTATTGAAAATATTATTGGATTCACTCTTCTTGTTGAAATCCCAAGATAATTTGCAAGAGAATATAGGAATGAGATCAAATTTTCTCATTTCCTTGTTCACTATAGAATGAAGAGTCCAGTATTTGCAACTAGAACACTTTCAGAATTCAATAGAATTGTGGCAATCTTTTTCAAAGAATTTTCTGAGTTCAGTAGAGATAATGGAATAATGTGATTAATATTTGCAATTTAAGTAGCTTGATTAATACTATATTTGATGATGAAAAGTTTTGCTTAGTGAAAGTGACATTAATTATATGATAGTGAGTCTTAATGATAGGATTGTTATATGTATAGACATGAGCAATGAAAGTGGCCACTTGATTTTTGATACTTACATTGGAGACTACAACAGCCATATTTGTCTCACCCAAAGTTTGGAGAATAAGTTTATCAAGTATGTGAAGATGTGCTTTTTTGCTTTCTTTGCCTTTTCAATCTGAATGGTGAAAAGAGAAACAACTAGAAAAAATGTCAATTAATCTATGTCCAGAAGAAAATTCAACACTGTTGTGGCAACCACTAAACACAAAGTCCAATAATCACACAAACAAGTAAAGCTCTCAGTAGGCTATTGATGTGGAGATCACAAGAGAACTCAATAAGGAGTCCCTGCTGTATTGCTACCTTATTTATATAATTTACATGTGGTCCATGCTACTTAATATTTACCCTACTCTAAAGTTCATATGTTGTCCATAAGTACACTATGTGTATATTATGAGGTAGATATACTGTTGATATGTTCCTTGACATTATCCTTCTAGTCCACTCTAGTCTGTTCTAGACTTATAACCTCATATCATGTGATATGTCATGTGACTGCAGTCACATGCCTCTTCATCATCAAAATAAAAGAAAAAGAAAAGTAAAAGTCCAAATATAAAATCCAGAAAAATAGATAAAAGGAAAAGAAAAATGTTAGTGTTCAAGTATACTATAACAAATACTAAGAGGATTGAGAGAATGAAAAACTCTATTAAGTCTGTTATTTGTATCAACAATGGATCTTTTGACATTTAATTGTTGCTTGGGAGTTCAATTTTCAAGTAATAGATGGTGGTTACTTGTGTTTCCAGAATGCCTATTTTCTAAAAACAATTTGATAATATGATTGTTTGACAGTGATTGCATTTTGAGTTGAAATCTACTACTGAGTTTTTGAAGGTGTAAATAAATTAGAATAAGTCTAGTGATAGTTTCTATTCCAACAGAGGGGGAGGTGTGAAAAGCTTCTAAAATCCATATAGCTGCTCTTTGTTGCATTTTCTTAAGTTCCTTAAGAGAGTGTACAAGAGGAGCTTTGTTGTAGAACTATAATGGAAAGTTATATAAGGCAATGGAGAGGATACATGTTCTATAAAGGAGGTATTTTTGAGATAGGATGAGTCCTTGAGTTGAATTTCCTAGCATTTTCATATATTTGATAGTTAATAATACTTTGTTAGTGTAAAAGTTGATATGTTGTGAAAATATCAGTTTTCTGGTGAAGATAGACCCAAGATAATGCCATGTTTTCTTTGGTCTGATAGCTGGACCTTATAAAGTAGTAAGATCCAATAGTGGAGGGTTGAAGACCCTATGTATCCTAGAAAAATGGAAAACTTCAGTTTTTCTATGTTCAATGACTAACCCAAAATGTTCAAGAAGAGAAGATATGACATGATAGCTACAAAAAAGATAGGATTTTGATATGTTCAAAGATTTCTCTTGGAAAACAAAAAGTCCATCATTTACAAAAGAAATGATAGAAACCAGAATTTTTAAGTTTTTTAATCTTTTTTCAAAAATATGAAAAATGTGAGAAAGATATAAAGCTGATAATACTGGTGGTAAGACAGAACCTTGTTTGACACCAATATCAACATTAAAAAGAGGAGAAGAGAAATTGTTCCAAAGGTTTTTCATTTTTCTTTCTACTAGGTAATCTTGGAAAAATATAAAGATCTTGGAATCAAAACTAGCCTTATCCAAAATTAAAGGGAGTAAGCAATGATTAAGAGAGAGAAAAAATGCTGAAAGCTAGTGTGCTCATGACTAGACCTTTGACCCAATCTGCTCAAATAAGGTGAGTTAGAACAACTCTCACATTCATAGTAGATTGTTGCTTTAATCTACCCAATTGACAAGAATGAATGAAGTTGTTGAAAATTGATTGGAATTGAAGTCTTTCACTAATGACTTTTTCAATGAGTTTGCCAAGCATGTTTAAAAGAATGATAGGCTGAAACATTTTAGGAGCATTGTAAGAAGCCTTATTAGGCTTAGAAATGATAATGGAAAACAATGTTTTGAAATGCAATGGCCAGTGTTCTAGATTGATATATGTGCTAGCAATATTAATGAAGTTATTGAGATATGTGATGTCATTAATGATGACTTTGAGATGTCTCCACAATAATTCATCCAGTTCTAGAGTCAAAATATTACTGTATTTTGTAATAAAACTCTTGAACTCTTCAACAGAAAAAGGTGTTCAAATTGTAGTAGTTTTAGACTGAGTTTTGTCCAATATACTGTGATTGATTTGGTGACTTTGTGCTGAATTGAACAATAAGTGGAGGGCTTATCATAGGTCATTAAGCTCTATACACAGTTGTGTCAAGACCATGAGAAGTGGACTTTGTTTCTTTTTATTTTCTTTCTCATTTTTATTTTATTTTATATTTATTTTCACCTTTTCTATTTTTAAGAACTCTGGGGTTAGGGTTAGAAGTGATTGGTCACATCAGTCACCTCTAATGATGTGGTCACAACATTAATCATAGGACCTGAGAGAAGAAAGTAGAAGGTGCTAGAACAAAATGATGTCATATAACATAGACACCACATGTTGGCCTCATGCTTTACACATGGTCATTTAGGGTAGGGTGCACAGTAGTTAGCATGGACCATCTGTAGGAGTATATAAGGTAGACTATTTTGTAAAGGGCTCTTTATTGAGTTCTCTTGTGTTTACTTGAATACAATAGTTTGTTCTTTTATCCAACCCTAAGGATTGAAGATCATAACAAGTTGACTGTTGTGTTGAATAGCTTCAATCACTGAAAGTTTGTGCTTTTTGATCTAATTCATGAGTTCCCAAGAATCATGATTTCTTGATACAATTTCTTGAATTTTGTTATCAAAAAATGTATGTTTGGTTCTCTTGATAGTGCTTCTGAAGTTTTTCCAATTCTTAAGTCTTTTCAAAAGCCTATATTTCTCTAGCTCTCTTTGACATTCTTCATTCCACTATAATTTTGAATGTTTTGTGATATTGACAATTTTCAAATTCTTGAACAAAATACTATTTGTTTTGTCAGTAAATCATACAATATGATCAAGAGCTTCTTTATTTGAAATATTCTCTGTATTGAGGCCTGTTATGATTCAAAAGACTTAGAGTTGCCTTAAGAAAAGAATCTTGTATTGGATAACACAAGAGAACTCAATAGAAAGCTCTTTACAAAGTAGTCTACCTTATATATCTATTTAGATGGTCTGTGCTAACTGCTGTGTACCCTACCCTAAATAACCATGTGTTAGGCATGAGGCCAGCATGTGATGTACATATTGTATAACATTACTTCTTCTAGAACCTTTTACCTCTTTCTCCTATATCTTGTGATCTGTGATCAATCATTAACTCTAACCCTATGTTTTATAAATAGAAGATATGAAAATAAATCAAAAATAAAATAAAAAGAAAAAGAAAAAAAGAAAATAAGGAAAAAACTAAGTCCACTTCTTATCATCTTGACAAGATTCTTAATAGATTCAATGAGTTTAGTGATGAACTTGTTCTCTTCTTTGCTGTTTTTAACAATTGTATACTTTTTGGTATGAATTTGCTCTTCATTAATTGCAATATCAACAGTGAGTGGAGCATGATCTGAAGAGAGTTTCCACTCTGGATAAATTATGTGATTATCAAATTTCAATGAATTTAGATGAATAAACAAGAGATTGATAACTGAGTTGGAATCATTTGGATTGTTCAAAAACTAGTAGAGACTTGGTTAGTAGATTTAGATATATATAAGTTTATAAAATCTACAATGTTGGTAAGAAGACCACAATAACTAAAATTATATGGAAGTGAAAGATTCCAACTGTTGTTCCTAATGTTGAAATCTTCTGCCATAATTAAGATGTTGTTGATATTAGCTTCTGTATTCTTTAGATACTTCAAAGCTGTCTGAGATGAATCTGAGTAAACATTAATTAAGAAATAAATGCTATTATTATTAAAGAAAGAGAAATAAGAAATATCCCTATGATTAAAAATATCTTTTCAAAGAAAAAAACAAATTTGAGATAACCTTATGTTTATATATGAAATGACTCTTGAAGAATTATTGTCATTCAATGTGTTTCTAGAAAAAGTAATCCAGTTAGGATGATTGAGAGCTTCTACTAATCGTTTTCCTTTCTCATTCACTGAACTTGTTGTGACAACTACTAGACATAAAGTCCAATAGCTATACAAGCAAGTAAAGCTCTCAGTAGGCAATCAAGTGGGGAAAATCACAAGAGAACTTAACAAGGAGTCTCTGCTAAATTAGAGTCCTATATATACAAAGTACACATGGTCCATGCTACATCCTCATGTCTGTTTCATTTCTTACTCAAGACCACCATGTTATATACATGTGCCCTAACGTTATCTTTCAGATTTTTCCACCATGTTTTAAGTTTATGATGTCATATCATGTGACCTGTCATGTGACTGTAGTGTCACATGCCTCTTCATTGTCCAAAAGAAAAATAAAAGAAAAATAAAATCAATATAAAAAAATAAAAGAAAAGAAAAAGAAAAATTGTTAGTGTTCAAGCATCCTATAATAGAACTAGGGATAGAGTAGATGAAGAACCAAGGCAGTTCTTGAATGAAAATTATATTAAAATCTCTATGTGCTTCTAAAATTGTATTAGTAAGCAGTTTGTTTTTATAAATGTTTTATGAAAAGATTTTGATATTTCTGATAATCATACTTAAATGCTGCTCACAACTGAGTGAATTGATTGTTTTATGATGTCTCAGAGCTCTTGATATTTCTTTGCATGCTATTCCTTGTTGAATTGATGCTTTTAGAATGAACATACATTAGAGTTAGCTAGATGATCACCATTGCAATTAAGATATTTAAAGAAGTGAGGATATGGTTCATTCTGTTTTGTTTTGAGTCTCAGAGGATTTATCTTGAAATTGATCTTGTTATCAAGATCACAAACAGTGGACTTTAATTATTTTCACCTTCTTTTTCATTTTTATTTTCTCTTCAATTTATTTTTCTTTATTCTATCTTTAGAACTAGGGTTAGGGTTAAGTGATAACATCACTTGGTTACACATTAGTCACATCAGACAATATGGTGACAGTGACAGTCACAAATTACATGATGTATAGAAGGACAAAGAACTTTCTAAAAGAGATGATATTATATAATGTGTAAGACATATGTTAACCTTAAGACGTACACATAGTCACTTAGGGTAGGCTAGAAATAACTCATACAGACCATTAAATATTAGTATATAAGATAGACAATCTTGTATAGAGTTCTCCATCAAGTTTTCTTGTGTTATCTAATACAAGGTTCTTTCTCTTAAGTCAACTCTAAGGCTTTTGAGTTATAATACTTGTAACACTAGCCAAATTGACAATGATGTTCTGTTTTGTGTGGATTACTATATTTAATGCATCTTAAGCCTTGAGCTTAGCAAGAGAAAGTTATATACTCTTATTTTCAGCAATTTTTGCACTGAGGAATATTATGATTTTAAGCTAAAGCTCAGGTTGCACTTAGACAAAGACTTGAGAAGAGATTAAGGGATAGGATTTAAGTGGTAAAGTGTAAGGATACAGGAGAGTATCTACACTATATATACTAAACAAAAGAGTAATATGAGGAAAACATATACAGTACATGAGGCATATGAAATAAGGATATCATCAGGATAAAACAAAGTTGTAGCACCTACTATAAGAGGCACTGACTGAGACTACTATGGTGCAGCCAATTATGTCATCATACCCTTTGCCCTTCTCCATGCCATATCCTGGAGGCATCAATTGTAATAAGGGACTTATTATAAAATGCTTTGGACATTAACAGTTTTTATTTTATTTTATTTTATTTTATTCCAATTTTATATGAATTTTCTTTTTCTTTTGGACAATGAAGAGACACATGACACAGAAGTCACATGACATGTCACATGATGTGATATCATAAGTCTAGAACATAGTGGAAGGGTCTAGAAGATAACATTAGGGCACATGGAGACAACATGATAGCCTTGAGTAGGAAATGAGGCAGACATGAGGGCTGGGTTAATTATTGTTAGCATGAACCACATGTAAAACATATATATAGGACTCTAATTTAGTAGAGACTCCTTGTCAAGTTCTCTTGTGAACTTCCCACTTTATATCCAACTTAAGAGATTTGCTGCCTTGTACTGCTATTGGACTTTGTGTCTAGTGGTTGCCACAACAGGACTCTCAGGTTTATGTTCACATCTTGGATGGTAGCAATATAGTTGCCTACATTAAACCTTTTGCCTTACTGCCATTCTGAACATTCCATATGTCCAGCCAAATAATAGCTATATTAGATTTAGGTAAGACCTTGATGATATAAGGTTTTGTAACAATTACTATGTTTTGAAAATGTGATTATTTTTGATAATGGTTTTAACAACATCTGATAAGATAGGTATATTAGTATTTTCTATGAAATAAGGAATACTTATAATTTTCAAATAGGATTTTGACTGAGGTAATTATGAAGTGTCAATTTCTTCTAACTTGATGTGGTCAACATTCTTAATATATTTCTCAATAGTTCATAAATTCAGAGCTGATGCTACTTTGTTAGTAATAATAATTATACTGATTGAGTCCATATGAATGAAGTCTGCCATGACTTCTGACTTAATATTCTTGAGTGACCTAACAATGTTAGTAATGTGTTCACTTAAAGACATCATAAACTTGGCCTTGTTATTGTTACTCATGGGAACAATAACTTATTTCCTTGATGGATCTTTGGTAGTTATGTTCAACTTGGGTTTAGACTTACCATTACTATAAATCATTTTATGAATATTGTCAATCTTGTTTGCAAATAGATTGGGAAAGTTATCTTTGATTTTTAGGATTTCACTAGTCTTGGGAGACAAAGCTTGTGCATATGATTGTTTGGGGGTTTTCTTTACAGATAATTTGTTATCTTTAAAGAATTTGGATTTCTCCAAGATTTCTTTAGAAAGCCTTATAGAGATTGGAAGAGATAGCTTAATGAAGCTGGTAGGCTTATTGATAATCTTGTCCTCTTTGGAAGATTTTTTACCTTTTTGGGTCCTAGAGTGAATTTAGATGCTACTTTTTGCCTGAACATTCTATTGTCTTTGTCAGCATGAAGTGAGTCCCATTTTGATCTGTAAATGGACAAAATTAAAAGCTAGGCCATTTCACTAATATTATTGAGAGCCTTTATATTATTGATATCTTTATAATCAACTTGTTTGTTCTTAATGTACTTTGCTATGTGAGCTAGAGAGACTTTGATATTGTTAGTGTCCATAGTGAGGTGATCTATTGTTCCATGTAGAGAAATAAGATGTGAATTACCATTCTAAGAATTATATTCAGTTATCTAATTTATATTGTAAGATAGCTAAATATTGAAAACCTTCTATGGAGAGCATGCATTATTGTTATTAATAGGGTCCCATCATTACATAGAGTAAGAGAGGTGTTGAGGGCTAGTGCCTTATTGATATTATATTGTACCTCTTCATGGGAGCTGTAGTTAGTTGTCTGTCTAACTATCTTATCTTTCTATTTATTGTCCAAGATATAAGAGAGTTCAAAAACTTTGACAGCTTTCTGTTCATCTTTGTTTAGAAGGTTATTCTATATCTCTATTTTCTTATGATATGAAGTTGATGAAGCAGCTGAATGAGTCAATAACTTTCTAGAGCTGACTTGGCTAGGGGAAGCAGATCTTTCTCTGAGTATGTTAATATTAACATCCATGTCTATGTTGGATAGTATTTGAGCTATTGAGTTGAATTACAAAGTAGTAGTAAAAGGTGAAAACAATGTATTTGCTAATTCTCTTATAGGTACTACCATACAAGATGGTGGTAAGAGAGAAAGAAGCAATGCTGTATCTAACCTACTTTTTTATTTTTTTTATTTCAAAATCAACAATTTATTACATGGGGCACGTAGGCAGACTGTGGTAGTTACTTTTGTAACTATATACAAAGGGCCAAAACTACATGAGAAAGAAAGGAAGAAAAAGGAAAAGAAAAGAAAAGAAAGGAAAATAATGAAATGAAAGAAAAAAGAGAAAGAGAAAACATAATAAATAAAAAAAAGAAAATTATCCTAGTAAATCACAAAATGAAAATGCATTTGGGTTAAACACCAAAAACATGACAAAATGACTATACAAGTCTCTTCTTGGGTTCCAATAGCCATTGAATCTAACACATTCATGAAGGATATGTCATCTTGATTCAATCAGATAACAACTGCATGGACACCTAAATTCTTCTCTCAGGAAGGACCTAAGCCTGTGTTCACCAATAGGAGTGTGATTTGTAATGGCTCTCATTGCATGAGCATATAACAAGTTTGAATGGTCAATCAGTTTGAGCTCTTGCATAGAAATAGTGGTGTAAGATTAAAGAACTTGGTCTCTTTGTTGACTTCACCATGAAGATGCCACTTGAGATGGCTTGGACATTTCCAGAATTTGATGAAGTTGTTATTGTGTCTATTAAAGAAGTCATGGAGGTCTGAAAGAATAGTGGCTGACATGGTTTGAAATGGATGACTTGAAGAATCAAAGATTTTTTGAGCCATGTGAATGGAATCAGTGATAATAATGATTTTTGAAATATTGTCTAAGTGAATTGTGTCAAGATTGAAGAAGATGGACTTGACTTATTTTCTTTTCTTTTCATTTTTTATTTTCTTTTCAATTTTATTTCTTTATTTTCTATTTTTAGAACAACTGGGGTTAGGGTTGATTGATCACACCATCACATCAAGTCACCTAATAGCAAAGTCACAAGATAGATTACAAGACTTGGGGAGAATTTAGTAGAAGATTCAAGAACAAATGATGTCATACAACATGGACTACACATGGTTGTTTAGGGTAGGGTGCACAGTGTTTAGCATGGACCATCTGTAGGACTATATAAGGTAGACT
>Ga0157364_1004949_pt1 | contig 13422 bp, 5 predicted proteins | sample AttsexASBM2_FD_111476 | JGI IMG/M metagenome (GOLD analysis project Ga0157364, IMG submission 111476) | Fungus gardens microbial communities from leaf cutter ant in Ribeirão Preto, State of São Paulo, Brazil - Atta sexdens ASBM2 | ecosystem: Host-associated > Fungi > Mycelium > Unclassified ... | reverse complement strand
CGACGAAGAATGAGATTTGGCGATGAGTAATTCCGTTACAAAAGAGGAATAATAATAACACAGAAAACAACTTCCAAACATAGTCTGCGTAAACCAATAAGTAATTATTTGTATCTCCAAAGGAAATTAATAAACATTCTGTATATATTAATTCAAATGAGTTTAGAGACAATCTTGCCAAATGGACATGAATGAAATGAAATTAGTCATTGATTTTTAGCCTTTAAATAAATAGATTTAAGTAAATAGGTTTAAAAAAACGCAAATTGATAGATGAGGTGCTCAGACAAAAAAAAATTTTTAATTTTATATTTCTCATTAGTTTTATTTTTTAATAGTATATTATGTTATAGTTAAATTTACGTTAATTATACTCTTATGAAACAGAAATAATAATCAATTTCACCACTGTGAAGTTAGCACATTTTTTTTGTAAATAAATTTTTCTTACAATTCTTTACCCCCTAAAAATTTTAGGTTCTTCAATAAATTTAAAAGTAGTTCAGTAGATTGAATAAAAGAAATTGATAAATTTTCGAGACGTCACAAAATGGCTTTAAGACTTTTGAATATCTGGACAATATTTTATTTTCCTTTCTCAGAATAACATTTAAAAAAAACTACATATTATAGAATTATCCGGAATCATTCAGTTATTCCCTAGATTTCCATTGTGCTTTCTAACGAAAACAAAATAAATCCAATCGGAATCCATCTCAAAAGTTTCATAATACAACACCTTGGGGGTGTTATGGCCACCTATCTACCCTTAAAGATTAAATAAATGTTTGACACAAAAAGATGCGATTAATCGATCACACATTAATCTTTTAAGAAGTCAGTCAACAACATAAAACAAGATATTTATTCTCGGCATTTATTATCTTCTAATTGATGTTGCCGACTTGAAACTCATTATTTATTGCTGAATACCTTAGAGAATAATCAAGCCGCAGGAATCACGATTATTTATATACTCCGATATCTTTGTCGAGTAAATTTGCCGAGCGAATTAACGGCGGGTAGTGTACTAGGCAGTGCCAATTCAAGTAAAAGTATCGCGATCCCACCAAATTAAGAAGTCGTCACGACTTCGAGAGCCAGCGCGTGAGTAAACGCAGTGTTGTATGTGCTCCTGTGCACGTCTCCACCTCGACCAGTTTTGTCGTGCGACTTGTCGACTCGTGCTGTTCCTCGCTCTCGGCGTCTATTACATAATCGTTCACGTTCAATAAAAACGACTTTCTTCTTATCCCACAGCGGTCTGTCTCTCTCGACGCGGCGTCGGGAAAATTGTTCAAGCGACACAATATATCTGAACTGTCGACGAGAAGAAAGAGCGTTAGGTCTAACGAAATTTTAAACATTTCTTCCATTGGTGATGACGACTGAATATTTCTCTAATATTATCTTAGAGAGCGTATTTGCGGCGCTTATTAAGCATACTAGGCAAATTATACTGTTTTTACACCTTGCATGGTATCTCATATTTATCCAGCTAATGCGGTATCGATAATAACAGATAAACACGCAACACTTAACTGATAGCCGATATGACATTACATTGTTGATTCTTCAATAGTAGAAAATACACAATTGAAAAATTTGTGTGAAATTTAACATATTCACGTGTCGCAAACGATCTATTAAAATTTTTATGTTAATTTAACATAAGATGAACATTGTTAAAAAAAAATATTATATAAAAAATTAACATTAATATTAAAAAAATATACACTGGCATAATTTATAAACAAGTAATGGAAGCATAGATTTTCAGTAAAATTTAAATTATCTAAAGATCAAATCTGATGTCGTAGAATAGATTAAAGAATATACATAATACATCCTGTTTATAATAGTTAACTTTCTACGTGCGATAAAATCTATGTAATCACGACATACGTACGATGTGTAAATCAATAATGTAAAAGTCTAATACTACGCATTCAATGTATTTCAATATGGATAAATTTTAAATCTATAGATTTAACTTATTTTCTTCTTCTAGTTCTAAGAATTAGAAAAAGATAAAGAGCAAATTATACCTAGAAAAGTTAATCCACATTGATAGAAATCGGCCCAAATCTAATGTCAATGAAACATATCGAATTGATAACAGATATATCGAGTTTGCATGGAAAATAATGAACGTGAAAAGTCGTCGTGTGAGAAAAGAGGTGTATTCGTTGACATCGAATATTATCGATCGCGAGAGAATGAGAAAGCAGAAGGCTGGAGTGTCGGAACTGCCGTGATTACGAGGCGTATGAGTCAAACAGACGCCTGGTGTTGCCAAGTCGTTTGGGATATTTTCATAATTAGATGTATAATATTTCGATGGCTAGTCGAATATTGTTATAAATGAGAAAAAAAATTACAGATTAAAATCGAAATATATCTCGATAAATTTACTTATTTCACTTCTCAATATGAAAAAAATGATCCTGCTGAAATATCTAAAAATTTAGATAGAGATGTGAAAAGAATTTGACCATCAAGCTAAGTCTCTGTGAAGCTGGCACTTCACTTTCAAAAAATTGGAAATATTAATAGTTCTGTTTACACAATAATCATATTCTAGTTCAAAATAATCCACAGGAAACTCTCAAGCAAGATAAGCAATGCTGCAAACAGTTTTGACAGTCCAACTTGAACGTTCAACATAATTATTTTCATAGTTTAACAAAATTATTTTCAAATCTGTATCTAGCTAAATTTCTAGATACTTTAGTAAAACCGGTTTTTTTTTCGTATAGAAAAAGAGTACTTGTGCACATTCACAGAACAAGAATTTAATCCGAAGTAATCAGTATACAAATCTCAATAATTGAATCGTTAAAACCTCGCAGCTCTCTCCATACACGTGTCAATCATGACGAGAATCCTCGCGCTGGAGCTGTCGTAGCGACATTTTATTTGAAATACCGTAAGACTCCCGTATCGTATTTATCGCAGTTGATAACGTGAACTTTATCGTAGCTGATTCAGACGTATACTCGAAGCTTGGGAAACGTTAGCGTTTGCACCGCGTCCGAGGAACGGCATCGCGCGAGGATTCTGCGTCGTCGCTCTAGGTCGCTAGCTGTACCTACTAGACTAGAATAATGTCACTGACACTCGCGTACGAGCAACACACCAAGGCTTGGAAATGCGAACGAGCGACCGCCGCTCGCTTGCGGTTCGCGTCGTCCGACGCCCGCGCACAGTTCACTACTCCTCGTGCTGCGGAGGAAACACGCGCGACACGGCGACGACCGGGCGCATCGAAACGTGGCACTGCGAATTCTTCTCTCTCCTTCTCACGGAATGCATACGAACGTGTGTATGTATATACCGCGCGCCGGCGACTTACGACGATGACGGCGACCGCGAAGACGACAGCGGCGCGTTGACGAAGCCGCTGTGTATCCGGAGCGGAGCGGAGAGTCGCGTCGCGAGCCAGGTGTTGGAGCAACAAAGAGGGTATGCGATAGATGGAGAGAGATAGAGCTAGGTGCAAGGACGGAAATGGCGAGGAGAGGAGCGGACAGGGACATGCGTTTCAAGTGGGAGAAAAAGAGAGAAAGAGAGAGAGAGAGAGAGACTTGGAGAGAGGGTACAGAGAAGCAGACAGAAGGATAGAGAAAAGGGAGGAGAAAGAGAAAGAGAGAGAGAGAAAAGAGCGCACTGAGAATTGAAGAGGACACGGTATGTCGCTCCGTCGTGTAGGCCACGTCGCCTCGGAACGCAGACTGCCGACGCCTGGACAACTGCCGCCCACCCGGCGGCCGGCTGTCCCTCGAGAGGGAGAGAGAGAGAGAAACAGACAAAGAGAGAGAAATCCAAGAAACGGGCCTGTTATCCCCTCTGCCTTCCTCACCGAGCCGACGACCGTTCTCACTGCTCTCCCTCTAGCCGATGAGCCATTCCGTGATCACAATCCTGCTCTCGCTTGCTCCTGCGGAAGACGAAGGAGTGCGGCCCGATGGAAGGGAGAGTGTGAAGCATAGACCAGAAGAGAGAGGAGAGGAGAACCAGGATGGAGGGTAAGAGAGGACGACGAACATACCTTTTCATACCGATATCGTGGAGGATAGGCTACACGCCAAAGGAGCCAGTAAGGCAGGTCACGGACTAGCAGGGGTAGAATATGAGGTGTGAATTTACGGAAGTAACATTTTGCGTTTTTATGTTCCCTTGTTCTTTACATTGCATGCAGATCGGAATATTACTGTATTCTTCTCGGCTAATTGCTAAAACAGTGGAGCAGATTTCAATTCTTGAATTCGTATTAGACTACATAGTAAAGAACATTTTGTATTTGTATTAGAAACAGTCCATTCAAATTTTCAATTTTTGTTAAAATTTTGTATTAAATTTTTAAGATAATTTAATTTAACGTAATGTGATTACGTTATTTAAATATTTTGTGTTACATTAATATTCAACATTTCTTAGTGTTGAGTTGTTACACAATGAGCAAGTAATTAAATGACACAAAAATAATGTATTTTAAAACGTAAATTCAAAGATAAATAAATAAAATACATGTTAACGTAATATTTCATAAATGTTAATTTCATTGAAAAAAATATGTTTCCACAGTTTGCTATAATTTATGTTAATGTTATATTTTTTACGTAATATTTGTGTTACTTTCTAAAATATTTATTTTTTAAATTTGTTAAATTAACAAAAAATAGAAAACTTAAATAGACCGTTTGAGACACAAAATGTGAAAAATTCAACACAAGTTTTCTAATATATGAATTCATATGAAATCAGATTGAAATTTAAACAATCAGAAAAAAGAAATCGAATATCAAATTTAGTAAACTTTATTTCGATTGGTCAAATTCCAATTCAATGTCAATCTTAATCTGCAGTTTGATACGGGTTTTAGATCGTAAGAGGAAAAAATTGTGGATCTCGGAGCAAGAAACGCGGCAAGTAGTTTGATTTATCACTTACATTCTCGTACGTTTTTTTACAGCAGATTACGTTATCACAATGTCAATTCGGAATCATACGAGAAGACGTGCGAAAAACATTGAGCATTTCGTCGAACGATATTCGTCAGGAGAGCAGTCGTATTTGTATCATAACGGGCGTCATCATTGAGGCATTTACGATTACTTGGCCCTCTAATGACGCCAAGAGACTCTAGAGTTCGATCCAGAGAAGCACTCACAATCAAGTGGAAGCCACCACTATTTAGAGCACCGACGATCTTTCATATACCCCACTCAGACTGTTCTATAGGCGAATCGAGTAGAGAGAGAATTCTGGTCAAATCTTCCCGGTGGGGTCACGCGTTATTTCTCGCAGCCACGTAACCCTCAGCAATATGCGTGTCTAGGGATGCTTAAAATTGATCAGCTATATTCATACTTTAATCTAACGCTGTTATAATGGTAACATCAAGGATAAATTGCTACTAGGAATTCATATATATCAATCTTTCAAAAACTCTTTCATATACTCAAAAAAGGAACTTTATATTAGCTTTTATCTTAATTTTAAAAAATGTTAATATCGTTCTTAATTAACGTTTTTTACGTAATTTAATCAAAATAACTTGTAAATTTAATTAGAAAGTTTTATTTTTTTGGAATTTATATACAGAAATATAGCTAAAGAAATAAAGTGGGTCGTGCTTAATGTTTAAATAAGTAAATTGGTAATGACAGTACCGATAAACTTAAATATCATAAAATTTGTAAGTTTATTCAATCCGGTTGTTAAAAGCTTTTTTAAAATGTAACTCTCGTTTGAGTTGGCAGCAACTTTAATTAGGATTCCTAACTGTACAACGCGGAGACGCAAATATATAAGTACGGCGATTCACGTATAAAATCAGTTTTATGTTGAACGCTGATTAAATCTTGTGAATTCTCTTGCTAATATAAATTATTGTAGAGGTATTATATATTATATTATTTCAAAAATTACGACATATCTAGGTAGTCTTATGGCATTTATGTGTATATTTAAAATACATTCGAACTTATTAAAACATAAAATATTGCGCAAGTGTTAGATGTTGCAGAGTACCAATTTTTTAAAAAAATGCAGAAGTTCAAAAATATTTCACAAGGTAAGCTTGTTTTCCTGAATTATATTTTTGTTTTGTTAGTAGCGAAGTATTGAGACTTCATTTTTATCATAAATATTCAAATTTCTTGAAAAGATTATACATTTTTTTGCAGGTTGTATATACAGAAAAATATTGTACATAAATAATAATTATTTGTTTCAAATATTTTAAAAGTTTATGTAATTTATCACAGTTTATCACAAGCATCAAATTTATTTATATTGGGTTGTCCGAAAAGTTCGTGCCGCAAAAGATTTAAATTTAATAAATGTATACTAAAATTTAAATCTTCTGCGTTTCAATTTTCCTTCAAAATCAGCACGAACTTTCCGGACAACCCAATATATTCTGAATCCTAATAAATTTGATATTTCAATCAAAATTAAATTAAAAAAAATTGAATTATATAAAGTAATTCCTTTGATCAATTTTATAATATTCTTCAAAAGAAAATAAATTCTTGTTTTAAGTATATAATAATAAATTTTATTAAAAGTCATAATAAGAGTATATATATATATAAAGAAATTATTTTTTATTAAAGATAACTGTTACTTAAAAGAAAGAAAAATTGATTTATTACTTTTCTTAGCAATAGAACAATATTTTCCATGAATAAAGTTCTATAAATAAATGAATTCATGTCATGAGTTCAAAGATACATAACGTGCAAATCAACCGTTGCAAAATCGAGATCGACGTGCAATTCGCAGAGTACATTTGTATGAATTATCAACATTGCGCAGCCAGCGATGACATGTTGTTCTCGCACGTGTCTTATCATATATCACGAATAAAGCAAATCTTGAAACTCATTGCAGATAAAAAAATAATCGACAATCCGTGTCAACATTTTATATTCAAAAATATTCTCAAAAATTTTCGTTCTGTTTTTGTTGGTGCGAAATAAGATTTATTCTAAAATAATTTCTCTGAAAAAATTATCACTGAAACAGTATCAACGACCACTATAAGATAATAATATTAAAAATGTCACTCGGATGCTCCCATGTCATGTTTATCTTTGTTTAACGTTGGGTAAATAAGGAAAAACGATACACAGAGGCATCCGAGTGATGTTTCCGACATAGCCTAAGATGTGATATCGATGAGATGAATACAACGTTCTCGATATCCCGATACCTCTTGTCGGTAAAGTAGATTTATTTCTCATGTTAATTATAGACATTATAGCAATTATATTACAGAAATTATAATGAAATATAACGTGCGATTTTTATAATGTACAATATATTACTGCAATTTCTTTGTTTTCAAGTTAACGAAAAAAGATTAATCGCAAATAAAAATTTCACATCTATAAGTTGAGAAATTTTTCGCTGCTTTAATGCAATCTTATTGTAGTTATGCCACATTTGTACCTCATGTCAAATTAAAATAAGGTAAAATTATTTTTCTATTTATCTACGTAAATGACTTTTAATACAATATTCAACAAAGCGCTAAACTTTTCAAATATATTCAAATACACTTTTCAAATACCATCTAAAAAATCTTTCTAAAAAAAAATATATATACGTCAAGTACATAAAAAAATATCGAATATTACATCTTTCCTAAAATGAAAAAATATTTATTTTCTCTAATATTTTCCAAATACAAAACTATTTCAAAATAATTCTCCTCTAAGATTCTCTCAATAGAAAATGTTATAAAAAAAAAAACATCGAATATAACGGTTCGTAACTTTTCCACACTATAGTTATATAAGATTAATTATATCATACGTATCAATAAGCAAATCAGGATGAGCACCTCGGTATCAAGCATATACATGACAGTTATATGGTATATTTATATAGTAATCGACACCACAAGGGAACATGTGCATACTCATACGAGCGGCATTCTAAAGTATCATTTGCATCTCAGAAGTATACAGAGATAAAAAATGTTTGAAGAGATTTCAGAATGTTTGGCATTGATAATATTAAATCGTCTTATAATTTGCTAAAATATTTAAGCAATATTTCAGATTTTTCTGCAGTTATATAAATGATAATATTTAAAAGATTTAAAATTGACAATGAAAAAAATCTAAAAAACACTCTCTCTTCCTCAGGAATACTATATAATGCAAGATATTGTTCAAGAAAAAGCTCTTTTATGAGGCAATGAACCGAGTTCACATAAACTCGTTAGTTACATTTTTTCGCTTACACGCCTACATGCGGCTCGCAACACGATGTACAACGTATATAACCGACGTATATAACCCGGTCGCGAAATATTCTAACGGTGTGTTGCGAATTATACGGTAGTTAGTACTAGCTAGGTGGTGTCGGCTATACATTTGCTCTTTGCTTTTGGTAGAAATGAAAAAGGAAACGGGAAATATCAGATTCACGGCACGGCGATCTTTAGATCTCCCACACGAATTATGGAGTTGAACGTGAAAACGCCGGGCGACGTGAGTGGATGATTATTGTCCATGGGTTAAATTTACATTAAGCTCGAGTTAAAGTGCACCGACAGGCGAATGGGTACGAACGTCTCGCACGTAAGTTTAGTCTGCATGCCTCAATGGAGTCTGTGCGTTTAAACAGCCACATTCTACGTTTACGCGTTGACATATGGGCCCACATGTGATTTTATGTGAGGGTACTTACGATTAGAGAATTCGCTCTTTTTGATTTGATAAAAATCACTATGATATAAAGATTCTTATTTAAATATAAACTACTGCTCAAAAGTTTTAGTACACTCTTCATTTATAAAAATTTAATATAAAGCATAAAATATAAACACAGTTAGTATATGCACTATTTTTTTAAATTTATTATTACATATTTTCATTAAATTATAGATAAGAGAACCAGTTTTTCTCCAATTTTTTACTTATATGTCTACAAATGATGTATATACATACATATACATTTTTTTTCAAGCTTAATCTCTTTGATATAATTTTGATAATAGATTAAACAGAAGCCAAATTCTTAGCATTCTATGGATAAGTTCTTCAAGTGTCTTAATCAAAGATTTGTATCTGGCGCTTAATTTCTGCGAAAATATAAATATAGAATTTTCAGTCTCTTGTAAGTTAATATCCAAATATTTACCGATGTCTAGTGCACATTTTGAAACTGATACATCAACCGATAATACCAAAATACATATTTATCTCTACATTAAAGAAAATTTCTAATTTCTATTTATAATTTTTCGACTTCGAATTCACTAGATTGAATACCGTGATCAAAAACAAGAGAGAAAACAAGATTATTTCTCTTAATTAATATTTTATTTCACATTATCTTATGAATAAAAGATAGGATTGCTAGCAAAAATGCAAGACATGCTGAAACTTTTAAGCAATAGTGTAATCTTCCAACTTTCAATATAAAAATATAAATTATAATTCAATATAAAATTTCTAATCCAATTATATAAATACGCCGCTTTATAAGTAATGAAATTATTACTTAAATTAAAGAGCCGCTTTCAAAAAGCTTTCAAGCCGCAAACTCAAAATGCCCTTCTAAGCATTCACGGGGGAGAGGGGGAAGGAAAATCGTCCAGCTGGCAATAATTAAAAGTGGAATAGGTGGATCGTCAAGCACAAACTCTAGGCAGAAAGGCGAATGTGGAAAGCTGATGGTTGATGGCGTATAGCCGGGCATCGAACCGTGACCCGAGCACCTGTTGCCGCCTCCACGGTCGTGGCTCAATGTGAACTGACCTAACTTGTCCCTACCTCAAGCCGCAGGAGATAGAGCTACTCGACCAGCCTAACCAGACAAAAACAATGCTGCTGTCAATGGCTTGAAGAATTAATCCATGAAAGCCTAGCAAATCTAGCTGAACACTAATGTTGGATGTGACCTACAGTTTAGATATTTGAAAAATATATGAGACTCTTTATATAGAATCTTCCAACAAAATTTATTATATTTTATAAAATCGAGACGATTTGGAAATACAGCTAATATTAAAATAATACTTGAAGCTTTATCTCACTCCATCGATTTGATAAAATTCCTTAATTAAATTGATAAATTATTCTCGTTGAAGATATCTCGGATATGAAAGATGTCACAAAGTACGAAAACGCGATGATTAGTGTTACTACACTGAAAAAAAATATAGTCAATTTTAATAAATATTAGTTGAATACTGCCAAGTAAATATTTATTAAGTATAAAGATATATTTATTTGGTGACAACAAATGTTAATTTGATTTAACAATCATTTTTATACTACAACAAATATTTACTTACTGTAAGTAAATGTTTAGTTGGTAGTATTGAACTAAATATTTATTAAAATTAACTATATTTTTTTTCTCAGTATAAAATCTCTCTCTCTCTCTCTCTCTCTCTCGCACACACACGATATTTGTATATTTTATAGTAAAAAAAAAATAGTCTTCATTCAAGATATAAAAAAAGCCATATTCTCAATGAAAAATTTTTATATCTTCGAACTGAATATTCGAGCAAGAAGATAATATATGGCGTTATGACTAGACACTTTGTGATTAAATTATGTAACAATGGACAGGTAGTTCCTGCATCGCATCATCATCGTACAAATAGACGACCACGGAACGTGCTACTGCGAAACGCTGACTAGCTTATGACTAATAGCGCATAACAAACTTAAATTGCCACGGGCCATTAATACTTAACGAATAGATGCGTATGTGATACATAGGATCTTAATACATCTTACATTAACTACCAACTTACGTTGATTATACGTGTGTCTCGCAAATTGAATTGTACATATCATCATAGTAAGAAATCTAACTGTATCAGTCGGAAGAGAATCTATCGCGTGTAAAGAAGTATTCTTTCTATTATGTAAATTCTCCCTCATTTATACTTTACCGCTATTTATGCTCCACGTAAAAAATATCTATTTTTGCATATTCGGGCTCCTTGAATAATGAAGGCTTATTGAGTAGCATCAAGCATGTCCAAGGTAACTATTAAACAGAAGTTGCAGTGCGAAACATCGAAGAAAAGATGTCTCCGTGAAAAAAAATTATCGCGGCAAGACGATCTTTGACATGCAACTCGATATTTACAAACTGCTCTCAGATTTCTCGTTGACACCCCTTGTTAATGGTCGAGTACGAACGATGTCGCGAAGTTACAATGGTCAATGTAGATTTTACGATATTTTATATTTTATGATAAAAATGTTTCGTTATACGATCCTTAACTCTTTGTGAACCGTGTAACCATTTGGAATCAATCCAATTTTATTTTATAAACTGCTCGCTCAATTCTTATGAAACTTAGCTCAGGAATAATTTAATAATAATTTACTTGGATCTAAGGCCAAAAATAAAAAATTCAAAATAGTAGATTGGCGGATAGAATTAAAAAAAAAATAATTTTTGCATTGTAAGAAAATTAAAAAACAATATCTTGTTAAGAATTACAGATAAAAAGAAAGCATTTGCACCTTACATAATTTCTATTATTTTACATCTCTTATAAAGAGATGTAACAAATTTTAACAAAGTTTTTGTTTGTCTGGCTAAAGATCGTTAGTCTCGCGAACGAGGACATGACAGACAAGACTATACGTTGTCAGATTAATTTCGAAAGTCCGAAGGTAACACCTAGAATCTTTATACACCGGCCGACTATAGTTTTTGTCAGAATAGTCTATTAAGACACGTTTCAGTTACTGTCCATTATTTTTGACATGACCTTATCTTCGAGATGAACAATCATCAGAAAACTAATCATACAATTGAAGTCAATACATGAAGTGCTCGTATGTAACGAGAGTCACTGTTGATCGACGTAATCTCCATCAATCAGAAACAAAGCGACAGAACTAACAATGGCCGTTGAAAAATATCCGTTTAAATATGACTTTCATATTAATATAATTTTGTAATTATATTAACATTAATATAATATCAATTATTAATCGTATTATTACGTATATCCCATCGTATAAAATCTCGCTCGCATTTGCTAAAATACAATTAAAAGAATAAGATTTTCCGGAAAATCAATTTCAATATTTCAAATCATTAAAATGTAATATTAATTTTTAAATACAATTTTGATATAATAAATTGATTATATAGAGAAATAAAAGTAAGTCCTTTAAAATATATTCTTTCTTTTTTTCTTTATGTTTCCGTTCTTTTGCTACAACTCAAAAATGAACAACGTGATAAAAATCTAGATACCATAAATACCATTCGAATAATCAGCTTCTGTATCCAAAAGGAGCGCATGTTTGTCTAGTTTAAGTTTTTATCTGTTCTCTCATTCTTTCTCAAACGATAAATAGCTGACGAAGACAAATGATAACGTTAGCTGACCACAAGAAACGTTGCCCATGTGTACGAGAAGATTGCAAAGTTCGTGGGAGTGGAATTTGCATGCAAATGATACGACTAGTGATCGGGTGTCGACGTCCCGGTATCAGATTACATTAAAGTATAGGCTGAATTTAAAATAAACACTAATTAAATTATCTCTGATAACAAAACATGAGTTTTAAAAAGATGCACACGATGAATCATCAATATTACAAAAATAGGAACGAATAGTAATAAAATTGTACAATATCGTTTAAATAATTTGTTTAAAATTTGTTTCAAAGCTTGATAGTGATCAGGGATCAATGGTTGCGTCCAACAGAGAAAGCAACTCGTAGCTGAATCTAAAGATATAAATCAATCATATTAAAGAATTTTACAATAGTTGCAAAGCTACTTTCTCTGCTGAAAGCAACCAATTATTTCCATAATTTTCACTCTCCGTTCACATTTACGAATCGCAATATCAACAATTGAACATCTTGTTGGGCCGGATAAGCATAGATTCTACACTGATCGAGCCGAATACATTCGCGGATGTTTACAATGTACTGAATCAAAATTGTCGGTTCGCTCGTTTTGTCCGGGAGCGAGAAACACGTCTAAACAACGCTTCTCACTGTACTACACCGAGAAGAGCTGAGTGCGATCGTGTATGCACTTGCTAATGCAACGCTATATTTATCGGTGAAAAGTAAATAACCACCGGCTGAAATAGCCGCGTGTCAACGTTGTTAACATTGTGACCCTGTGAAAGCAGCGCGCCGCGACGAGAACGCGCCATCGGACAGCATCTCTAAAATCTTGCAAATTCACTATGCATTTGCGCCACATGAATGCACAAATGCGAGACTGGTAGAGAGGCGAGTCAAATAGCAAGTTACGGCAAAGTACTCGTCTTACGTTATACATCATTAATTTTTCGAAAATACAGCTGAAGCTTGTGTGTGTGTGTGTGTGTGTGTGTGTGCGTGCGTGCGTGCGTGCGTGCGTGCGTGCGTGCGTGCGTGTGTGTGTGTGTGTGTG
>Ga0157364_1004948_pt1 | contig 13422 bp, 10 predicted proteins | sample AttsexASBM2_FD_111476 | JGI IMG/M metagenome (GOLD analysis project Ga0157364, IMG submission 111476) | Fungus gardens microbial communities from leaf cutter ant in Ribeirão Preto, State of São Paulo, Brazil - Atta sexdens ASBM2 | ecosystem: Host-associated > Fungi > Mycelium > Unclassified ... | reverse complement strand
TAAAATATTTAAATAGTAAAATTCTTCTTATATTGTAATTATTTCCGACGTTGTATGTAGAATATAAAATTATGATACATAAAATAATTCTGGGAATTACCTGTATGCAATCGCATGTGAACCTTCAAACTGCCCTTTGTAGCGAACAAGCTGCTGCAGACGTGGCAGCAAAATGTCTTCTTGCCCGTGTGAACTTTCATGTGTGAGTCCAAAGTACACTTGACCGCGAAGCTTTTGTTGCAGTGATCACACTTGTAAGGTCGTTCACCCGTATGCGTGCGAATGTGCCTGATGAGATCGCTTGGTTTACGGAAAGTTTTCGGACAGTACTTGCATTTATTAGTGTATTCCCTTATCTCTTTCTTCACTATATTTTCCTGAACGATCAAATAACGTTACAACAATATTATCAGCCGCTTAACAAATGCAAGACTTTGCGAATCAATGCAAATATTTGCATGTACTTACATCAGCGTGATCCATGCTTTTTTTCTCGGCGACTGCGGCCATCAAAACTTTCTCGGAAACTGATGAGTTTGAATCTGCTCTAACATCCAGCGTTGTTAGATCGGATGATAAACCGGAACTCGAGGAAATAACATTCTTCTGAGAGCTGTCTGGCTCCATGGATGAAACATTCCAAGTTGCGGTGTGTATTTTGCTGTGATATTTCATTTGCAGTTTGCTGTCCAGTACTTTCTGACATATCATGCATTTCCATCGCCTATATGAAAAAATTTATAATCTTTCATTGAGAAATATTTCTTGTTGTTGTCAATCAATTCACTTACTGCTTGTTCATGTGCATCTTCAGGTGCTTACTGAGACCGCGGTTCGTGCAGAATCGCTGGGAACACTCGGAACATTCATACTCTTTGTCACCGCGATGAGATTTCAAATGTTCCTGTAACAATTACGTTAATTTTACTTTTTTAATTCAGAAAGTAGTCGCAATTTTATGTTTCAATGTACGAATATCTAGGAAATGTTTTTTTATACCTTCAATCTCTCTGTCGTGAAACCTTGATCATCACACACATGACATTGCAACAGAGTGTTACACTGCGATATTTTGGCTGAGTTATCCGTTATGCTAGATGAAGCAAGCGTTTTCGAAGGCATTGTACTTTGAAAATTCTTCCTACAAGCATTGCATATCTATCTTTTAATTGTTCGACAGTAAAACGATTTTACATATGAATTAAAATAACTTACATAAAAGAATTTTTTTCATTTTCACATGACTTAGTATTATTTTTTTGTGATGCCTTTTCATGCCCATTCATGCCTTGCATCTCCGATCCATTTGTGGTATCTGCTTTCGCGATGACTTTTGAGTACTTCGATGGGCATACTTGCGAAAGTCTCATTAATTCCGAACAATTTTCCTTAGGATTTATTACCACCAGATGAGTATTTCTCGTAATTTGAGAGGTATCTATATTGCTAGCTGGAATAGCTTGTTGTTTCTCTTGTTGACTTCCCACGGATCTGGGCAAAATACTGGACATACTCATAGAATTGCTCGGATTTAAACCAATGTCTATATCGTTATCCGTCTAAAAAATAGATTGTTAGTAATTTCATGCTTATAAAATATTAGTACTTCATTGTATAATATATGCTTTTATATTGATATACATAAATGAAATCATGCTTCTGCTTTCTGATAGAAAATACAATTACCTGCAATGTTATTTGGTTCATATCAAATGAATCAAATTGCGACATGAATATGGTATTGCCTGACGATTCCAGAGATTTGTTATGTTCATATATAATATTGAGCACCGGCTGTTCTCTAGAATTTGTGTTTGCTTCGTCTATCTGCCTCGGCAAATTGTTTGTTCCCAGTTCGAGATTCATGCCCATGTTGAATAACTGCTGATTTAGAGTCTCCTCTATTTCTCGTATACTTTCCTGCAAGTTTTTCTAAATTCATGCATCTTTCTTTACATTGTATAATACATTTTATGCATCTTTTATAAATATTGAACTTATATACCGGCGTGAAAGTTTGATCCCCTGAGTAATTAGGTAACGTGATAGTACCAGTTTCATCAGCATGTAAAGTTTGCGACGTTCCTAAATTAGTGTCAACAGATAAATTTTCTGAAATTATACATATAAGATCCAGCTTTAACTCTCGTCGATTTCTAAATGCTTCGTTATTTTTGAATATTATTATTGAATAATATTATTACTACTTCGAATTATATATATCAATTTTTGGAAAACATACGATTCACTATCGATGGCGTTGTATTGTCTGGTAGTAAAAAGGATTTTTCTTTCTCCATGTTGATATTTTGAAACTGATCAGAGAAAGCCTGCGTAAAATCTGGTGCCATTTGCGGTTGAAAGGACATATCTTCGGTGAGAGTGATGCTCTCCGGCAATGATGATGTAGCTTCCTTAGCTTCGCTCGAAAGCTGTGAATCCTTTTGAGCTTGCATCTTTTGTTCTTCCAATTGCTATTTATAAAATTGCATATAAGATTTTAATACTTTTTAATACTTTTTGGAGCGTTACACTAGAGAGCTTAAAAGAAAGCTACTTCAACATGGAATTACATTTGTGCGTTTTTGTCATATGACAAGATTGTTCAAACCTGTTGACTGACTATAGGACAGAGAGGTTCTCGGATTTTTATCCTGTCCTAGGCTCTCTACTGCATTCTAGTGTACATTAAATATACCAACCCGTTGTGCTAACTCATGTTTGTGCCTCTTCATGTGCTTTCGGCAATTGACATATGTCTTAAACGTTTTGTGACAGTATGGACACATGTATGGCCTTTTATTGCTATGTGTCACCAAATGTCTCTTCATGCTGCTCTGCGTAGAGAATTTCGTATCGCATACAGAACAACTGTAAGGCCTCGTATCGTCGTGCGTATGTAAATGAGATTTCAGAACACTGTTTGATGTGAATCTCCTACAAACCAGAAGACATAACATTTTGATCAATGTCAAATATGTTAAAATTTAAATTAGTTAATAGATTGATTAAAAAAATTGTTTTTGTATTTCTATAGCAGCTCTTATGCTGAAGAAACTTTTTGATTATAGACTAGAAATGTCAGATTCTAGATCGAACCTATCGCACTTGGAACACTTGTAAGGACGTTCGCCCGTATGCCTGCGAAAATGTTGCTTCAAGTGACTAACTTTCCTGAACGCTGCGTGACAAACCCAACATTCATGCGGCCTGGTTACGCCGACATTTTCGTATAATTGTTTCTGTTTTGACTGCACCTGTGCCACGCTGATTTTATTACCAGCGTCGCTAATGACAAGTGGTTCTTGCAGTACCACTTGCGGCACCAAACTTTCCGCCTCCGGCGATATTTTGGGCTTCTCTCGCATGTGACTCTTCATGTGATTTTTTAGGATGGTGCTTGCGCTAAATGATTTATCGCATATATTGCACTTGTGCGGTTTCGTGTGTAATCTGAAATAAAGAATAAGTCTTTATTAATAAGAATTTGGATACGATCTCATTACATCTTGTACAAAAACCAGAAAAAATAGTGTAATATAAATAATAAAGAATAAAAAAAGTCTAGAATAAAAGTTATTAGACATAGAACTGAGAACATAGAAATGAAAATATGCATTCAATATTAAAAAAAATTAAGCAAGAATAGATACATATAAGATATATAAACATAAAACATAAACAATGAATTAAATCATATAAGAAATATTAAAACTTGCTTTGTGTGAGCGGTAAGACTGTTATGACACGCAAAGGTTTTGTCGCAGGACTCGCAGGCGTATTTCTTTACTCCAGTATGAGTCCGCTCATGCGCTATCATTGTCGATTTTAGCGCAAAAGAACGCACGCAATACATACACTGAAAAATAGAATAAATCAGAGATTATATATATATATATATATATATATATAATTGCAATCTATATTTTCAAATAAAATAAAAATTAACTTACTTTGAAAGGTTTCTCTTGGGTATGTACGCGCAAATGACGTATCAGATCCGACGGCTTTTTGAATTCTTTTGGGCAAAATGAACACGCATACCACCGTACGTTTCCCACGCAGCGTTGTTTTATAGTGAGATACTTCCTGCGGATATAGATAATTGCTTTTTTATTATGTAACCATAATAATACATAAAATTTCATTCATTCGATGGATAATCATACATGTTTTTAAATTGTTAATTTACTATTCATTACAATTTTACGTTCTCGTTTAAAAAAATTACCTCGAAGTACCACCAGCAGTTCTGTCTACTAATGTAACATATGATGTTGATGAATCAGTCTTCTTTGGTTCTGCGATTTCTGCAGGCAAAGGAATATTAGACATTTATTGTATTATTCAAAATATTTATAAAAAATTACATTTATAAGCAATTTTATATTTATATTTAAATGTAATGCTTATTATTGCATTTAACAAATGATAAATATCTATATCTAAATTATAAAAAAAAATTACCTTTCGAAACGACATCGTTTTTGTTCGGTAAACCGCTGTTTTTTAATGCCTGTTGCAAAATATCATTTTGTTCCGCACTTAAGGTCGTAGTTCTTGTGGAATCTGCAGTATTATTCACAACGGATTCCAAAGATGCCAATTGTGATATAACACTGTCGACGGTCGCGCGCATTTCAGCTTCCGACGAGATAGGATTAGCTTCCGAGGATTTTGCACTGAATTCCTAACAAACATAACAATTCTAATAGGTCAATTCTTAGCAGAATCATAAAAACTCGTAACGTATTCTCGTAAAATTTGTTAGAACTTATGACTAATATTCTAATTTTATGCGTATATTATATATAAGACATATGATTATTCATAAATATCTACGATTTCTTGTAAATTTTATGGCTAATAAGAAGCTGTCTGTGACAATATTGTATAAAGGTATAAGCATTTAAAAATTCTTACAAGTCTTACAGAAATATATTACGAGCCTTACAATTCTGCTTAGAATTTAGGCATTAGTTTGTAACTCTGAATCATTCTGCAGATATAGATTCTAAGAAGTATCGTATTTACCTCCGAGGTAACAGAATGCATTCGCTTTATGTGTCCATTTAAACTGCCCAGCCTCTTAAAGACGCAAGAACAATAGGAACACGCATACGTTGATTCACCTTCTGGTGCATTGTGCACTCTGAGTATATGTGCCTTTAGATTTCCTTTAAAAGAATAAACAGTAAATTCGCAATGATTTTTTAAGATGTGTGATATATGACATACTTAAAGATGTTTCTGAATTAATAATAATTAAAAATAAATAATTTTTCATAAAAATAATACAAAAATAATACTAAAATATTTTTCATGTGAAAGATTTTGGAAAAATAATTGTAAGGATTGATAACGCTCTTAACTTATTTCTTTTTTTTATTGTATTATCAATTCAGAGACATTTAACATGTAATTTTTAATTTCCTCAACCTTTTTGACTAAACTTGGCGTTACAGAGATTGCAGGCATGTGGCCGAATGCCCTTGTGTTGCCATGCATGGATTTGTAGCGAACTCTTTTGCGTAAATGCCCTGTTGCAAACGGTACACTGCACAAGAAAAAATGTATGTGTGAAACTAAAACTCTAAGTATTATCATCAATATGTAAGTTCCTTCCAGAAAGTTTACCTCAAAGGGCTTTTCTCCGGTATGTATTCTGATATGTCGTATTAATTGGCTCGGTTTTTGAAAAGTCTTCAAACATATGGTACATTTGTACATTGTTTTATGTTTCGTTCCCCTCTTAGTTTGCTTTACTATCTTCGTCTGTAGAGAAATAAATAAGCGATAAGACTCTCGGGTATGAACGCGATCTGTTTATTAAAAGCACTTCGAACGAAAAAAGAATAAAGCGAACAGAGAAGTTAATTACAGTTTTATTCAAAAAATGAAGAAAATAAAATAAAGATGAAAATGTAAAAAATAAATATAAAGTAAACTAATGCAGCATTAGTGTTATTGAACTGCTTATGAAATGTAATAGATTTCTTTCTATTTACCCTGTAATGCTCGCGAATGTGCATTCGATAGAGTGCGGGCTGCACGAATTGTTTGTTGCATAATTTGCATTTCCGTACATCCTCGCTCGCCCACTTTTCTCCGTGAAGTTTTAAATGCGCATCCAATTGAGCCTGTTATAATACACATAAAAATAATTTAAATCTTTACAATAATTGTAAATTATTCTATATTATCTATTTCATAAAATTCGTCAAAATTATCTTAAATTCTTCATAAAGTATACGTCTCTGAGCATTCTTGCGGCTACATAATAATTTAGGGATTACTGTGATCGATGTACCTTATAATACTGTGCGCTGATACCAAGTGCGAGATGGAACACGCGCGTGCAAACGAAGAGGAGCGCGAAATTCAGACAGTCTACGGCGAAAGACATATCGGAAGACGGCACTGTGGTTCGGATTATGTCGTGTAACATAAAGTAATATGCGCTGGCAGGCAGTGGGTACTTATATGGCAGTGCTTGATGCAAAAAGTAGGACGAACACAACGCGGTGAACCACCGAATTATAGTGGTTATCGATCGGTCATTTTGAAAAAACGTCTTTTTTCCAGAATCCACGCTGATAAAAAATGAACACAACATTGAACACGAAATTTGACTATTACTATCGCGTTTCGATAGTAAATCACGTATATACGTCGTACATTCACAGGATTCCGCTAATAAATCATGTCAAGCGATAAATCCAGATTAAAAATCGCTCGCAGCATTTTTCATCATCTACCGATAAAGAGCATCGAGAAAGAAAAAGCGAAGTAAATTAAAGACTACTCAAGCGATTAATCATACACGGAGCTTTATTGCATTGCGTCCACGTGGTGATCGCAGTTCGTGGTGCAACAGCTGGGCAAAAACTCGATTCCCATTCTCTCTTTCTTTCTCCCTTCTCTTGATATTTTCTTCCGCTCTTCTCGCCTATCTTCTCTCAGAGAATGTCGTATCAGAACATATAATAATTCTCTTTCGTGTTTCGTATTTTCTTTTTCTCTGCCACTCTCCTCCGTATCTTTCCGCTCTATCTTTCTTCAGTGAATTTCATCTCACAGTGCATATAATAAATTCTCTTTCTTCCTTTTCTCGTCGCAGCATCAAAAACTGCCAGTGACAGTTTCAAGACGATTTCGAGATCGTGGAGATTGCCGTGCTCTCTTTAATTCCTACATATCGTCGCTAGTATCATGCCTCCGAAAGAGGACATTGCACTTTTTCCGATACGCATACTATTAGCGGTTCAGCTGTAGCAGCTTCCTCCCCGCTCACCGTTTGATCTTCCCGCCGATCTTCTTAAAGACGTCCAATCTTCCTCGTCGTTCCTCTTCTTCTTACTCTCTTTTTTATCCACGAGTCGCCGTATTCTTCTTGCTCTTCCGCTTGAACATCCTATACGATCTCCTGTATCTTCATCTTCTTCTTTATCATATGTTTGTCTCTTCTGAGACTCGTTTTCCCTTTCCAGCAGTAAAATGTAGTAAAAGCAGCAACAGCAGTAGCACTTCCTCCGCGATGACGAGATTTCGGTTCATCAACGATCAGCTCGCCGCTCGCATCTCGAATTTCTCATGTCTCACGCTGCCATGGGATGAGTCGGCGATCTGCATAAGTAAACTTAAGACGGCATAACTCGTAAGTTCGTAAAACTTTATGATAGACGAAGATTTTAGATTGGCAATATTCCAGATGAGATGACAGAAAAAGAATTGATGGTAATTCTTACAACGATTTTGCCTTTGCAACTTTTATATATGAAAAAACTGAAGTTCAATGAAAGCGTTTCAGAAAAATATCTCAAAAATCTAGACATACAGTTTATTGCAATAATCATTCATAATCATTAATTGGAAATTAAAGATCAAATAAAACGTGGCAATAAGATTAAGAATAATTTCTTCTATTCTTAAAATTCTGAATTTTATCTCAAGCATTAAAAAAATTCACAGATCGGATCGACGGATATATGATATTTTGCAGTAGCAATTCTTTATGGCAAAGCGCATCTAATCACGTCGGACGTAGCGATTCAGGAAACGACCTCCGGCTTTGATACACCGCCCACCCTTTGAAGAGAATCATTGCTAGTTATTTAATTAGCATAGTCTTTCCAAAATAATCATAAATTTACGTTACATAAAATAATACACTCTGAATTAATATCGAAGAAAACTAATGAAAAGCTTCTTATAAAAACACAGCGCATTTTGATCCATTCTCAAAGACTGAAAGAATCAGCTTCATAGAAGATCTTTGCACATCTTCCCTCGTTATTCGGAAACGAGGACAATCTAAGCAGTACGAATCATTGCAGCGGACGGGCGAATTGGCGTGTCAAGTGTCATGCGGACGCAGGCGATGCGAATAACTCGAGACTGAAGAATAAAAAGAAGATCGAACGGCATTCTTAAGGGACGGAGTTCCTAAAATACGATCTCGGGGAAGCGTCATCGGTTTCTTCGTATTAAATCACTCTCTTTTTCGCCGCTGTTCCGTACGCTATCGCAGATTTCGCTGATAGTCTTCATCTTCTTCAATGCGTTACGTTGCGGTCAGATTATTATTCTTTCGTGCGTAAACATGAGCATGAAACGCGCCATTGCGAAAGATTACACTGTTCCTCTGACTTAGGTTTCTTCTACGAAAAAAACTTGATCTTCCATATGCCTTGACGCGGCACGTGGTGCCCGTCGATCGTTTTTATAGCTTAATCCGATTATAATTTAAATGTCACTTAAAATGCAAGCAATCTTGACGAAGAATCGAATGATTTTCAGGGTTAATGCTATAAATAATAGTGAGTTATCATCGGAACAGCGGCTATATATCCTCACTCTTCCCGGTAAAGTTCAATGGTTCGTTTCTTATCAACGGCATAACGGCGGTCGGCACTATCAGCACTTTTATTTCGCTTGACAATCCTTCCTTTCTGTTGTCTACTTTGACTTCTCTCGCGAACTCGTTTTGTATTTGTTATCCCTCATTGGTACATGTTCACCGTAGATTATCAATCCAAGATGCATTGAGTACCGACTCCACCTAAGCAACAAAAACGCACATTAATTATTTATGCCTGCAATTCTTTCTCCTTTTTGTATAAAATTGGTTTCACATGTTGCACTGTGTATTAAAAGGAAACACCATCTGCACGATTTCTATCACAAACTTCAGTTTCGAGGAAAGGCGAGAGACCTCCTCGAAGACCTTTCAAGTTCGGCGCCAGAAAAAATATACGGATCCATGGACGAGACATGTAAAAACTGCCGGAATGATAATAAGTTACGCTCCGAGAGAATATTCTTCCCCGTCGATGTTTGGCAGAAGACAAGATATTAGGCTGTGAAGATCAGTGAAATTATGATATAGAAAAAAATTGAGTGTCTCCAATTATCAATTAATATTACAAAAGGAACAGTTCATTCGCAGTAAATTTCTATCATTATTGTTGTGAGTTTTCTATCTCTTCAATGGTAAATTTCAAGAATATGTGCAAGTAACTTTCGAATATGTGCAAGTAACTTTTGAATATGTGATCATGATTTAATGCATCACGAAACACAATCTCTAATTAATCGAATAAGGAGAAGTTAAATAACGGCCACGTAATCTTGCGAATAAACAAACGTAAGTTTGTTTAAACTTACGTAAAGTCTTGCACTCCACTGACATACGTCTTGATTTTGACAAAATTGCACGTTTCGTAGAAAGGATATGCGTTTGTAGATGCACGTGCACACTTCGCGAGTATTCGTTACTCACTGACGAAGCGTCTGTAAATGTCGCTTACGTCGTCGTCGTCATCGTCGAAATCATCATATTCGTCGTCGTTATCGGTTCTCCTTTCTCTCCACGAGTTACTTTCAGAATTATCCGAGAAATGTCACAGTAGACGAATTATGTCAAATCTAACAACTCGAAAAATTCAAATTCGTATCATCTTTATATAAATAGTCCGTTTTTTCTCTACATTTTTTCTTCTCTTTTGACTCTTCTCTCTTTTTTTTCTTAACGTAATTATTATCTCTCTTCGATATAACATCTAGTATTTTTTTATTTTCATATTTCCTTAGTCTTCAAATATATTACTCAATATTTATAACTATCTCTGTGATTAAAATTAAAGTGCTTATATCGCTTTCTTTCTTTGACTCTTTCTTTACTAATAAATTGAATTCTTAAGCTGGTGTAATCTTTTCTGGATATACCCATGATTTTCTCTACATTGATTCTCCTTTGTCGTACCTAAAATGAGTATTTATATACAATATTAAATATACTGGCTGAGATACAGCGATGCAACGCTTCCTGAAGTCTCTGCATTTCGACAACACACGAGCGTTCACGCATGTCCGTGTAGACACATAGCGCGTGTCAGGTCAAATATGAAGGCAATCGACGAGAGATCTGTGTGAGATCATGCGATTCGGTTGCGTAATTCGTGTGCGCCCCATTAATACGACCGCTGTTGCCGCCCACTTGCCCACGTTTTACGGCCCACGTTGCTATCACGGTCACGCATGCTACGACAATCGGCGGCGATCAATTCTTATTGTCTTCATAAACTTAGAAGATTGTCGGATACATTGTGGGATTTTATCATACTGAGAAATTCTTCTCCTAGCAAAAACGCACTTTCTTCTATTATACTGATCAATTAAAAGGTTTAATCGAGAACTTTAATTGATCAGTAGCAAAAGAAAATGTTTAACGTGTGTTATCTCGAATTGATTCCATTAATTCCATTCCCTGTGAATTATTGCTACAATTATACAGATATGAATATGTAGCAAGGATGAAGCAGCTAAATACCATTAATAGCTACGAAGTGTACAAGGCCAATCATTGCTAGCATACTTTGACGACGCTATGAGATAATGCCCTCTTAATCTTCGAGAGCATTGAAGAGAATTATTAAATCATCTCCTCTATTTATCCTGCTGCAGTCAGCTATGGAGAACATGGCGAGAATCGCGGGTTCCCCTTTTCTATGATTATTTGATTTTGACTGGATGGCTGGCGGTGAGCAAATAAATAACGGGTCCGAGATCGACTCTCGATTAGACAACGTAACATCAAGATTTGTTTTATTCAGTATATTAATAAAACCAAATTTATTTTTGCTAAATTTTATTCGTTAATAATTTTTACCAAAGAGAATTGATTTTTACCAATCGTTCAAGATGCTATAAAACAATGACAAATACAATTCATAGATTTACGAGTATTAAATAGGTAATTAGAATTTGTATGTTATCAATCGAGATTTATGACCTCGACGTAAACTAGGACACGTGAATCAATTGAGGAACGAATAAGTGAACACGAGGCAAGCAACCAACGTTTTAGACCTTAGCCGCAATAATTATGAATATCGTATTCGCAATGATGAATGTTATCGGTGGTCTGCGCGATCAGCAGAAATACATTAGAACAGAGCATCGATAAAGCAATCTTACGTAGCGCGATACAGCTTTTATATAGACTTTCAAAATCATCAGAGGCAAAATCTGCCTATTTGTGATTAAAATTTTAACTTATCAAAATTATATACACAAAAATGTTGAATCTTGGACTGCTCTGTCATTTTACATATAAAAAAAATTCCTTTATACATAAAATGTGAATAATCTCAAACTCACCTTCGTCGAAAAGGCATCTTCACACTCCGTGCAAAAGAGATTTTCCTCCTTTTCATGCAGCAACATGTGAGACTTAAGACTCGCCATTCTGGCATATTTCCTACCGCATTCGGGGCATTTTGGGTCACCGGTATTATGCGTTGCCATATGAAGCGTGAAATTTGTCTGTAATGATACCATTATATATTGAAGTTACTAGACTGAATCCATTGCAAACACATCCAAGATTAAGAAGCAACTTTCTCTCTTACTACTATTAATTTAATTCTCTAAGAGATTAGTCGAATCGAGCAAATTTATTTGACAGAAGTCCTCTAGATATATTTTAGTCATGTAATTGTTTTTCTATTTTCTCCATCATATAATTTCTTATTTATGTCGTATATTAATTAAAATTATATACAGCGACATGTATTGTATAATATGAGTATATAATGAATACTTGATAAATGTATCAGTTTCCTTAAGATAGAAACATATTATGAAACTCTTTTCTCTTAAAATCTCAATGATAGAAAAGATTTTAAAATACTTACTGGAATATTAAATGATGCTGGACATTTAGGACATCTATGCGGTTTTTCTTCGGCATGATTTTCCATATGTTTACGGTATAATGCTTGTTTAGTAAATTCTTGACTGCATATATCACATTGCAGAAACTGCGTATTCTATAACAAAATATTAATATATAATTTCGTGATAAAAATAATTTATATTATATGACGTATAAAATAAAATTCCTATATATTCCTATATAAAATGTTAACCATTCCATTTCGATAAAAATATATTTTCCAGTTGTAGACAATGATATTAACATACTTGCGGATTTACTTCGTTCTTCTTTGGTCTCCCTGGAGATCTTTTGTAGACGTTTTGTATAGTATTAAATGCAGACGTAGATTTGTTTTTAGCATGATTGTTAATTGTTAATTGTCCTTTGTCTGACACACTGCTATTATCTTTAATAGGTAATAGATATTCTGTAACTGCACATTCATTATCTTGTACTTTTAATTGTTCCGTAATTGTAGATCTAGATTCTAAATATTGCATCCGTGGCAGTAGATTTGTTTGTTGCATCGCAGTTCCCGACAGACCCTGCATATTCATTTGAAAAATAGGCTGAAACAGAAAGAAACATGTAACATCCAATAAATATAGATCATCTCGTTATTGCTCAACGCTTTTAAGATACTAGTATGTTTTTTTTTTAGTTGAATTTCTTATGCATAGTTCATTTTTCCTCTTTTTTTCTCTTCAACATGAAAAGAAAAAGAAGAATGATAAATTATGCAAAAAATTCAGCTAAAAAGAACAAATCTACTATTAGCTACACATACCGAATGTAAAATAAAATTTCCGTCCTCCATTTTAATCAGTGTTGGAGATACCATGTTATTCTGTGGCATAAATGTGATTGGTGGTGTTGTCACAAATTCCAATGTACCGTCCTCACGTTCTGAAAAGAAATCTTTAGTGGTTTGACATTAATAGAACATATACGTGTTCACAAATTTTCTGTTTATTTATTTAATTTTAATTTAAATTACAATTCTGATAAGTCCAATGAGCTAAACATGAAATTCTACATGTCGAAATCTTTAATTATTATGCATATAGAAAGCTATAATAATATATATGTATTGCAGTCATAAAATGATGTATACAACTGTATCCTGATTCTATCATTCTTAATAACAGTACCAGTAGTTATGTCATTGCACATTATATTGAGTTGTCCGGAAAGTTTGTGCC
>Ga0157364_1004947_pt1 | contig 13422 bp, 9 predicted proteins | sample AttsexASBM2_FD_111476 | JGI IMG/M metagenome (GOLD analysis project Ga0157364, IMG submission 111476) | Fungus gardens microbial communities from leaf cutter ant in Ribeirão Preto, State of São Paulo, Brazil - Atta sexdens ASBM2 | ecosystem: Host-associated > Fungi > Mycelium > Unclassified ... | reverse complement strand
TGCCAACTATCAGTCGGAAGGCTAGCAAGGGAGGTGAATTGAATGGTAAATATATGCCCGTATTCATAGTCAGACTATGTTCTTAAGACTTCCTTAAATTTATCAGGCCTGATTATGAATATTATATTTCAGTATTATATTTCAAGAAGGCATAATGGCAAACAGGGAAATAATAAAAACTAGTAAGCAAGTGGACTTGTTACTCGCTTGTGATCAGAACTTGCTGGAACTGTGTCGAGCAAGCAAAAAGTTCTCTTGATTAAAAATGTAAACGAAAATAATAAGTGGAGGAAGTACGATTCAAAGAATTTGATAAGAGTGAATAATTTGGTAGTTTGAGAAACTTTGAATTCCGGTTGCATCAAATGAGGAGAGACGAGCAATGAATCGCCCATTGATATTTTTCCAAGGAAAAATAATGAAGAAAGACGAGTGATTTTCTCGCTCGCATAATTCGTCGTTGAAAGTAATAAAAAGATAAACAGCCAGCTTATTCATCCAACCATTCTGACAAGATTGTCAGAAAAAAGATAAATAAAATTGCTTGAGTTTTTGTCTTCGAAACTAACGAGAGGATAAGGATAATAAGTTGTTCGCGTAACTTTTCAATAAAAGATAATGAAAATACTCGCCATGTTTCTTAACTGAAGAATAATGAACTTGATATTTGCAACGAAGAAGATATTTATGATTTTCCTAAGAAAATAGATAGTTTTAACATGTAGAAATTATCAAAAAGACGTTGAACACAAGAATAGAATAGAAATAGAAGATTACTTTATCGCAACTTTGCACCTCTTTAAAATAAATTATACATTAATTTTGAATAGGTGATAATTCATGACACGTTTTCATTTTTAGAGCACATGCAAAATTGACAGTGGTTAATCGTGTAGAAAAAAAACAGAAAAAAAAGTACGATAACGTCGATAAGCGTCTTTATCTTGTGTCGTGCATTCACAAGAATACTCGAGAATTGAGTCAGCCAAATGTATATATATTGATAACGTTGTCATAAGAGCATCTCCTATAAGAGCACCTATAAAGAGTCTGCATTTGTTCCAGCTGTTTCTCATTCAATGGAAAATCTCAAGATTATCGGAAAAATTTCAAATCCAATTTTGAACAAAAAACATAACGTGCTCATTGTGTGCCGAATAAGTAGATAGAAAAACATGACAAAGATTTATCGAAGAATTCATAGAAAAATAAAATATTGGAAACATTGGATATTTTAGATAGAAGCATTAGAATTTTTTTTATCAGATACTTGGATATTTCAAGATTACGAAAGGACAATTAGGATTTTTAAATATCCAATGTTTCTTCCAAGAATTACAGTCGGTACAGTATAACTGCAAAAGTCTATTTCACGAATAACAACAATTGTCAATTGCGAAAATTGGAATTACAAACGCGAAACAATGAATGACAAAAGTAAGTATGTAAAAAAAACCCTCATTGTCAGAGTGAAAATTGTTTATCAAAACATCGATGAAAGGATCGCGAAGAATCAAAACGGACATAAGAATTTTCGAATCATTATAAAACGTTGCGTTCATTGATACGCGTAATGCATAAGTAGACTAGATACGGCCTTGCGGAACGAGCGGCTGAAAGAAAATCTATTCAGAGCGTCTATTCATAGTCCGATAAGCGTTTTGAAGTCTGCCGTGCAACAAAAGAGGGCCGATCGAGCTCATGTGCACCGGCGCGGTCGTTTAAAGGCGGATATATAGCGTGCTCCGTCGCGACGCGTCGCGTCGCGACGGCACACAATCGCACACGAGAAACGAGAAGCGTGCATTTAATGGAATAGAACAGGTTTTTCAACCAGATGTTTTGTGCCAGCATTCTTCGAATTCTCCCTTCAACACTCGAACGTCCGATTTTACCTTAGAGATTCCTGGACACTTCTTCAGCAAAGTCACAATTCTAAATTACCGTGACAAAAAAGGCGGGATTTGTTACGTTATAAAAATATTCCAATTTATTTATATTACATGAAACTACTCATTCTTTCCGAAGGGAAGAGATGAGACTGTCTTCACATCAGGAATGATACCTCAAGACGACTCATTCCTTTAAATATATATAGCGATAGCGAAAAATTATCGCGAATCGAAACTGTCAATCGACGCACGGGAGAGGGATGATTATTAATAGATGTCGATTATATTTCATACGAGTAATTCGATTAGATCAGCAAACGAAACGCGTGTCTAACATAAAAATAGTTCGGACGCTCCTCGCCAATTAATAAGCAACAAATAAAAGCATGCTGAAGGATACATGAAATATATCCTATTCTTAACTTTCTCCCTGTTCCCTCCCTCCCTCTATCTGTATATGACACGCGCAATCGTGATATATCTTTTTGCGTGGATATACCTCGCGTGGAATATTTAGAGAGCGCATGATCGAGAGCTAATAAAATCGCCTATCGGTCGAAGCCTCATCTCTGGAAACGTCAGAAGCGTGACAGTCTGACGATGCCACACTGTTGTCACACGCCTGCCCTCGTGCTCGACAAAGTCGATCGTGTGTGCATGTGGGCTGATGTGGGCACTTCGCGGACTCGACTCGACTCGAGTCGGCTGTCGGCATCGATCGACGAGGAGGTAACACGTTACACGCGTGTCCCTTGGAGTGCCGCTCGACGCGGACGAAGGAGTGCCCGTTGTATTTCCGAGAAGGCAGAACTTCCGGAGGGAGAGAGAGACAGACAGAAGCAGAAAGACAAACAGAGAGAGAGAGAGAGAGAAGCAGAAAGATAGAGAGAGAGAGAGAGAGAGGGGGAGCAGTGACGCGATCCCGTCTTTTTTTATTTTCTCTCTCTCTCTCTCTCTCTCTCTCTCTCTCCCCCCTTTTGGAGAGACACACGTAATGGCGAGGATTCGTTCGCTCATTCGCCATATTCCGAGCCTTAACCCCTTCACGCATTCCCTCGTAATGAGGATCGAGAGGGGGAGAGTTATTAAATTATTAAATCCACTAGACTGAATGATGAAGTAAAATAATTACTCCCTTTTCTCTAAGCACATAAAAACTAATGCTATTTTGTACACATGTGTGTGATTGCAGTTTCCAGAACTTTTTTTGTACATTTTTTAATTAGACACGCATCGAATACATACATATAAAGATTCTGGAAAACTCGTCACGGTTTACACTGTTTACAAAATTGACTTAGCTCTAAAATACTGACAATAAGCAAAACACATACAATAGTACGCTACTGAATGAAACATGTATTCCAACATTTTGAGTTAGCACACGTCCTTTTAAACATTCCTCTTCGGAATTGTTAAGTACTTAAAATTCATCGTTGCCGTTTCACCACAAGTTTAAAAAATACTTATCGAAATGAGTTTCTTTATTCGGATGATGTCAGTATTTTAGATATTAACAAATATAGATGTGCGAAGCAGAGAGGAAGAAGAGAGAAAGGCTGTCGAGAAGTGCAATTTGGAGCGAGTTTTCTACACTCGAGGTTCTCGGAAAGATAGCAATACGAATTTCCAGATAACAATTACACGCGGGTAGCTCATCGCACGTCACAGACGTCATTCGACGAAATCATCTAACGGGAACGCCACGTGACGGAGATGAACGAGGAGGACCCGCACATAGCGAGCTGCGAGTGTCTCCAACTTCCAAGGAGAAGCGTGGCGTCGAAAGCACGTACTAATTCCGGAATTCGTCGAAGCAAGAGAGGGCACGCGCGGCAAGAAGGACGGCGGGAGGAGGGCCCTCTTGGCCCTCTTGGTCCTCTTCTCCTTCCTCCACTGCTTCGCACTGCTTCGCACGAGGAATCCGTGCGTGCGAGCGACAAAGAGAAACGCCCTGAGAGCCGAGAACCTTCTGCCTCCTCCTCGCCTCTCCTCATGCGACGGAAACTCAGCTCCAGAAACCGCTCCATTTTTTTCAACTTGTCACACGCGCAAGAAAGAGAAAGAATCCATCTCGACAGCCCAAGACTTCTCTACACATGTTAAAGTGTCAAACGTGGGAGTTGCGTGGGCGACGACGAGTCGCGAGACGCGCTTCGCGCGACGGATTTCCTTTTTTTCCTCCGTTTCACGGAAAAAAAAAGAGCTCCAAGGGAAAACGAACGCACTGACAAGATGCTCGGAGAAAGAGAGAGAGAGAGAAAGAACACCGTCGCGAAAATTCTTCTCTCCGCGGGCCGACATGACGCGTGCTCGCACGGGGTCCGCGGCTCCCAGAAACGAGACGAGACGAGACGATAGGAGACGAGACGAGAGGAGACGAGACTCGGCCCGATTGGAGGGCTCACGAAGATTCGTCGTAAAGCCATCGTAGGGCGAAACGTGGTCGAGCGACGTTTCGCCACGCGAAATAACGCGGCTACGCCGTCGCGCGATCGTCCCGCACGCATTTCGCCGCACCCACGTCACTCCGCACCCGTTAATTCGACGTGCAAAACCAAGAGAGATCACAATAGCGTTTACTTACGGCCCGACCGTTGTTGTTTCTGAGACTCCGCTTTCGCAATCTGTCGGTCGCGCTCGGCAACTTCCGTAAGACACGTCTAGTCAAGTCACCGTTCGACGCGTGACTGCCTTCGCGCCACGCGACGTGCGATCGTCGCGCCGGCTGATCGAATAAATTCTTGCGATATTTTCCCGTTCGACTTTATGCAGCCGCCCGATAAAAAGCTATGAAATTAAGGCTCCTTACAAACTCGGCCTTGATCTCGTCGGTGATGATACCAATGGACGGTATTCTAGACACTACTACGCGAGTCCTTGCAAATGGAACGCTCGTCGATTTTCCTGATGAGACGAGTATCGCTGGGAAAATTCACGTACATCTATTATAAATTGTAAAAATCATCTCCGCTCAAATTTAGAAATTTTATTCGGAATTTGACCGCTGGACCGACGACCGGAAATCGGCCGTCTCCACCTCGACTTGATTTCGGTGGTGCGCGTAAATTCTACAGACAGAAAATCGAATCGAATTGATTTCGTGGAGACAACACTCGAGCGGGGAACGGCAAATCCGAAAAAAATTCGTGGACTTACCTCGGTGAAGCGTTCGTGTCGTTCTTCGTGCAAATCCGTCTCGATCGTGCGTAACTAAGCGGCAGAAAGAATAGGAATTGTAGAAGAAAAAAAAGATCAACGCGCGCCGGGATAGTAGATTCTCTCGTTGCGTTCACGGAGGGGAGTACAAAGGATCTGTTGTCACATAGCCGGTGCTCCAGATCGTTTTAGGCAACTGTCAGTTTCTCGAAGGTCTCGGTGCAGGTAGATATTTTCGTGCGTTTTTAAATGTGATTCTACAAGGCGATCTACATTTATATATTTAAGGACACTTGTGATACGCGGATTCAGGTTAGTATGGACGCATCTCGGCGTATTATCCGCCGAGAGCGATTGTCCTCGCGTTCGCTAATTTAACCCCTCAAATTAGGTGTTTTTCATAGAGATTTCATAGCTCCGTTCACTATTAAATCCCTTCCTGTGTATGTGTGCGTGCGTGTCTCATTGCGCGAGGAACACAGAGGAGCGTCTTGTAAATTTAGCTCTGCGACCGTGATGTTCGTGCCATCATATTTCTAAGCATTTAAATATCGCGAGAAACGAACAATTAAAAATTTTTCACTCTGCGAGAACTAATTCCTATATAAATCTATGCCTTATTAACAAATTTGTACGATCAAACATTTAGAAGGCGCATACAAAAAGGACGAGTTTTATTTTGCATTTTTTATAAGTAATAGCTGCAAGTGTTATTAGCAAATTAATTTTTTTGTAAGTAATTACATTTCATATTCATATAATTGATCAATTTTTGGGAGTAAATATTTAGTACTAATAGAAGTCATATTATAGTGAGACAATGACATATCTTAACAAAAATGCTATTATAATTATGTTATCTGACATAATTATATATATAATTTTTAAAGGATTATATTTTTTGTGATTTTAGTATTGCTTTTTACTATTATTTTACTATTATATTATTTTTACTATTATATTTTACTACTTTGTACACTTTGTTATTCCTTTTATTTTTGCAAGAGATAATAGTATTTTAATATTAATGATATATAATCTAACAACTTGAAATACTTCAAGTTGGTACATTATCTATCATTTATCTATTATAAATTTACTTTGCAATATGTAAAACTAATTGAGATTTTCTTTACAGAATGGCTCAGCGTCCTCAGAACTATGGGTCTACGGATCAACGGGTGGATGTACCTGAAATAGGATTTAGTCCTACTGAACTTTATAGTCTCTGTGAAAATATTACCACTAACATATATACGATTAATGCAAGTTGGAAGGTTTTGGAAAGAGCTTACAAAAATATCGGAACCAGCAAGGATAATCAAGGTTTAAGAGACAAAGTGTAAGTACAATAAAAATTTACAATAATTATAATAGTAAGAATTATAATGATAGGAATACAGAGGTCAATATAATATATTTTAAAACAATGCATTCAATTTAAATTTTATACTCCTATCTTTTCAGACATGTAACACAATCGAGTACTAATCAGGTGGTCACGCAGATAAGCAAGGATATAGCGAGACTGACGATGCTGATGAGACGTGGGGACAAACAGCAAAAATTACAAATTGAGAAACTTACAACAGATTTTAAAGATGCATTGCAGAGATATTCCGATATGCAGAAGGTATGCGATATGAGATATGTCTCTAATAGTTGTCTTGATTACGAAGAATTTATAATTGTGAAGTTTTCATTTTGTTTTAACATTAATAACAAGATATTCTTTACAGTCAATTGTTGAGAAGATGAAGAGACATATTTTAACTATGACCAATATAGAAAATTCAATGGATGGGGATGACACTGAAGAGACACACCGCCTACTTCTAGTACAGGAACAAGAGCACAGGACTACACAAAGGTTTGGAAATAACACTTTTTACATTCACAGAAAGCAATGGAGTATTTGTGTGCTCACAAGTAATGCAGAAAATCTTACCTATTTGCTTAGTTGGAACAATAGCAATGGTTTTCGTTGCATTTTGGACAATGCTGTAAGCATAGAAGCTCTCATGATTGTATCGGCTAATGGAGATTGTAAGATTTTCTGGATGAGATAGCAATAAAACTTGTGGATTTTATAGCATGCCCGTGACAAAAAAAAGTAGAACTTAAAATTTCAGTAAAAAGATTAATTACTTACGCGACATGTATTATTAATATAGAAAACTTATAAAATATGTATGGTAAGTCAGTATCTTGTAAAAAAAAATGACATATTATGAGATTTTAATTAGAAACAACTTGTGATCAGTGTGTACTATGGCATGTACAGGACACTCGAATTTCAACATGGGCTACTCTTAGAGAGAGAGGATAGGATAAAACGTATTGAGGGTGATATTTTGGATGTGAATCAAATTATGCGCGAACTCGCGGCATTGGTGCATCAACAAGGTGATACTATTGGTAAGCATTCTCTTTTCACTGCTAATAATCTTATAGATATAACAGCTGCAAGTTTTTTGTATAATATGACGGAAAAATTGTAGAATATAAAACACAGTTTTCTAATCTAAGTTTTTCAATTTAGAATATTCAATTTAACCTTGTTACAAAATATACACGTTTAATGAAACCTAATAATTTTTTTTTCTAGATACAATTGACAACCATATAGAAAATATACACGGCAATGTCGAGCTAGGAGCGCAGGAACTGGAGAAGGGAAGTAATTACCAAAGTAAATTTCGTCGAAAAGTTTATATCTTGTTGTTACTTGCGATTATAGTTGCCATTGTATTAACTGTTATTCTAGTCATTAAATTAAGTTAGCGACCCTAGCCTTTGCGAGGGTCTTACTGATTAACGAAAAGGGTTGTCTCAATCTGTCTCATATGTCGTTTGAAAGTAGTTTCTTCAAGGACCATCTCGTTTTGCCCGTTTCTATATATTGAAGATGTAACAAGGAGAGTATAGAGACTTATTTTATATCTGCTTACCAATGGAATTGTCTCCTGTATTTTTGGAGATGTTATAGCCATTTTGAAATTTTATAAAACAGTATTTAATAATTTCACATATAAAATATGAATTTTTATAGGCTTTTTAAAATTCCGTTTTTACTCTCTAGCTGAATTATTATTGAATAAAATATTAGATCAAAGTAAAAGCTAAAATAATGCTTTTATCGTTTCATACATGCCTATCTTGTAATATACAATATAGTTATTTCAAATAATATTCATTTTCTATATTATTTATGAATATGAAAGATTTCGTATTTCGTTCTAAAAAATAAAAAAATCCATTTATCATAAGTATTGCTTCAATATTATGCGTAAAAAAATTTTTAGTATCATGCTTCGATAGCTTTAAACTACCCAATGGTGATACAAATATTCGTGTCAATAACAGAAATTTGTTAATATCGGTTTACAGTTTGAAAACATATATTGTTGATACTGTATATCAACTTGACTGATGCGTTTCCTTAGCAAGATCTAGATATATCTAGATATATTGCATAAAAGAAGAAAGAATTATATTCTATACAAAAAAATTTGTAAACAGATTTATAAATAGATAGAGGACGTACGTTTCGCGAACATGAAACTGCACAAGGAAAATGTTATTTATTTATTGCCGCCATATGATGAAATGATATTATCAAAATGTATACATAATTATAATCAAACTAATACAAAATTTTGCGTATACATATTTTAATCGCATATTGGTCTTAATTATCAATCAGAATATTAAATATTATTACACATATGAGTACGAATTACGATTAATAAATTGCTGTAATGCAAAGAAAGCCAAACTTAGATAGACGAAAATTATGAGCATTATAATTAGCACTATAATTGGCATATAATCAATTAGAAAAATACTCTTGTAATAAAATTGTATTATATAATTGATTTGGTCAATGATTTAAATTATATATATACGTATATATATAAATATACATACATGTTTTCTGAGTAGCAATATCATTTAAATTGTGTATACTTTATTATACATTTAAATTTTTATCCTTTCTAGTAAATATAATTACAATTTTATTGGAAGTTTTTTTTCATACAATATGCAGGTGCTAATTAATTTTTTGCAAATAATAATTTTATATTATTTTATCATGTTATATCTATGAAATAATTTTCACATGAAATAACAGAAATATATTTTTAAAAAGATGTGTATTAAATTTTATGGAAAATAGAAAAAATAATTTTTAGAGGATATTGTAACTTAACAAATATATACAGAGTATTATCGTTGTACGTAACTTAAATTTTCATAAGTTTTCGGATATTATTGCGACATAGATTATTTAATTCAATGCTATTTTATAATTTATATTATTAAAAAAATGCCGTCTATATTTGAAATTATGTATTGTCAGACAAAAAATTTGATTGAGACAGCCACTTTCCTACGATTACCCGATTCTGATATGATTATTAGGCATTCCGAATCTTAAAAATCCAACGTATAATAATTAAGATTATAATCTGAATATTGTATATACAATTAATCATATTAACATCATTTAAATAAATAGTGCTATGATATCGATACTTACGCTTAATATCAAGTATAATAGCTTTATTATCGTTGTTGATTTGTATGTGCTAAATTAATATTAGGCATTAAATTATGTTTTGTTCTTTGCAAATAAAAGTTTTTTTATACCCTGTATATGATATGTGATTATATAATATATTGATTTATACCAAAAAATATAAAAGTACATTTAAAATATACAATCTTCAGTATTGTAAAAGCATGGAAAAGCATAAATGTATAAAGAAATACATACAAATCAAAGATATCCATATTTTTTATTGATTTTTCCAAATTACTAGTAGAAAAATAATATCAGAACTTAAATATTTTATTATTCTTCACGTCCAACAATGGATCTTTTGTTATACATTACATAACTTTTAACATGAAAAATTTATCTCTGTGATAAAAAATATATATTATACATACATATATGAATGGTAGAAACACTTGTTGTCAGAAAGTTTATATTTAATAATAGAAATCGATTTCTACATATGCGAAAAATTAATATCTGTATAAAATTTTCTTATATAATCTTATTTACAAGGCAATATTTTGTAAAAAACTAATCTTATAAAAGAAAATACTCTCATAACTTAAAAACACATACATATAAAAAGGCACCTATGTGCTGTAAAAATTTTAATTTAATATACAATGTACATACATATATATATAAATATAAATACGTTCTCTTAATTCAAAATTTTATTTAAAAAATTATTGATGCAATGAGACTTATACATGTCTTTTTAAAATAGAATAATTTCCAATTTTGTGTTAGTAACATCTCCATACATATGTAAAATTAAATCTCAGTATCTTTTGAAATAGAAATTATATGTAGTTCCTATTAATTTTACAATGCTCTTATATAATTTCATATCTTGTTATATTTGTGCAAGAGCATATATCTAAGCTTTTATTTTATTTTGTTGTTGAGATCGTCTGGCTTTTATTCGTGATTGCAATGTGAGCAATAGGCCTGCGAGAACGTCGTGATTCGGTAACTTTTTCGCAAATAACAAACGTTTGACCGAATCGTCATAAGTCAAAAGAGCCACCATATTTTGTAACAAAAATCCTTGACAATATTCTAAGAGTTGTGCCGCATTATATACCTGTAAATTTAAACATTTGATAAATTATTAAATGATAATTTAAAACGTGCAATATTTGTATGAAAATATTATAAAAATATACAAGTAAGAATTTAAAGCTTATAACAATCGAAGCTGGATTTTTGAATGCTTAAATAATTCAATTGTATTACACACACACACGCGCGCGCGCGCGCGCACACACACACGTACGCACGCACGCATATATCGGGTGTTCAAAATAAAGTGTTACAAATTTTTATTTCGAACGGCATTATTTCGACATACGGCATTATTGAGAAAAATTGTTCAGACAAAAGTTATAAGGTTCGAAAAGGTCATTTATTAATCTTATTAATTTGACCTTGGGGTCGGCAAGTTTAAGGTTACATTGATTTTTTTAAATGGAATAACCTTTTGTTTCCAGAATCTATGCTGATGTCGAGAGCTTTCCAAAATGTTATAAAAAAATATTTTTTTATTAAATACTTTTTGAGTTATAATGCTTGAAAGTTACAAAACTCCCGGCATTAGCATTAGGTGACGAATCAATGGTTAAAACCTCTTGAACATTGTTCAGGATCATGTCCTGAATAACATTTATCAAGATCAAGGCCATTGGAGATTATTCCCCTTATTTTCATTTTTGCATTAAAAATTTATTTTTACGTAAAAATGAAAATAAGAGGTACAACCTCCTCAATGACTTTGACAAATAATATCCAGAATATAATTCTGAACATTCAAGAGGTTTTAGCCAATGAAAAAATTTTGAATGCGTAATTTAAATGACTACAAGTATGGTATGCATTTACATATATGCATGTACATATGTAATATATACAAATTCACATTGATTTAAACATTCTTTTTAAAAGATTCTGCTTTTATTATTATGGCCTATTTCCTATTTTCTTTTGTTGAATTTTCGAAAAATTACGATCCAATAAGATTCTTGTTGTTTATTAATATTAAAAATATTAATCATATTATAACGTTGACTACCGAAAAATTAATTATTATTTATGGCAAAAACAGTACATTTTTCTGTTAAGTTTAATTCAATCTATTTACTCAAAAGAGATTCGCTTATTACCAGTTCTGTATATGTAATCACTAGATATACGTAGACGCGTACAAAATTGTGTTTGATTGAAATTTACTAATGTTCGTACAATTATTAATTTCTAATGCTTTTTATGTTCTTATTCCAATAATAAAAATATTATTACAAAACGTCTTAATTGTTATAACATGATAAAATGTCATTAAATATATATATATATATATATATATACTCGTACGTACATATGATAAAATAATAGTTACAGGAATCGAATGCAAATTCTCTTATATTAGATGTAGTAAAAAGAAATCCATTATTTTTCCATTAAATTTCATGCAAAAATAATGGATTTCTTTTTACTACACCTATAAGATCTACACATCAGGCATTTATGTAGCAATTTACAATTTCATGAAAATATATGTCTAATTACAATTCTAATCGTAATACTATTTCTGTTTTTCATTGTTACATGGTTTAATAAAGTGGACATATTGCTAAAATTACATATAATTTCTGCGTTACATTTAAATGTATGACATTTTTGAGTTATAGACATTTGATCCTTCAGATCAAATAATAAAATTTTCTTTTATATTTTCACGAGCATGAGCTTACCATGATGGACAGCATGCGAGTCTACCATGCCAGGAAACTCGGTCCTAAAGGTTCGATTCTCGACAAATCTAAAAAATTTTCACGTGCTTATGAGCTCCTCTTCGGCGATCTGGCAAAAGAGTATTTATTGCTAAGAAAACCTCTCAAACTGCCATTCGGAACCGGCACGAAATTATAGGTTCCGTATGTCTGTGTACAATCTTGCGTACGCACCAATAAAAAATTCTATGGAATACTGAAGTATTTTGTTATGTCATAATAAAATAATTAAATATTCCATAGAATTTGTTATTTTTAAATAACAGAATTTAGCAGAAGCTTACAAAGCGTTAAACGACACAGAGCTTCTCCGATTGGAGAACGTAAATGAAAAGTACACAATATCAGACTTAACTGAATACCCAGAACATGAAAATATTCATTCATTCCGATGGTGCAACATCACAAAGTCAGGACCTCTCGTACGTATGCCCGTGGTGCGCACGTACCAAATTGTAAATAGCATAACAGGGAACCTACACAACAGTTTTGAGAGATTTTCTTGGCAATAGATACTCTTGATGGTTTGCCAGATTGCCGAAGAAGAGCTACGAGCGTGTAAAAATTTCATGGGTCTGCCGGAGATCGAACTCAAGTCTCCTGGACTCGCGCACTATTCACCATGTTACGCTCGTGTTCGTGAAAATATAAAATAGAAAATTTTGTTATCTGAAGGATCAAGTTTGTCTATAACTGAAAAATGTCGTACATTTGAACGTAACACAGAAATTACATGTAATTTTAGCAATTTGTCCCCTTTATTAAACCATGTAACAATGTATCACTTAGACGATAAACATTTTTATGTAAAAGCAAGAAATGTGACACTTGCAAAATTGATATTGGAAAGTTACATCATAAAAAACCATTCGGCGGAATGCTCAATTTGTGGGACATATTTATTCTTAGATGGCATAGATATACATACTCGTTACGTTAAATAATCACTTGAATTATTATAAAAAAAGTATTTCTGTATTTCCTCAAGCGTGTGAGAAGTTGATTTTATGTTTGTTTT
>Ga0157364_1004946_pt1 | contig 13425 bp, 4 predicted proteins | sample AttsexASBM2_FD_111476 | JGI IMG/M metagenome (GOLD analysis project Ga0157364, IMG submission 111476) | Fungus gardens microbial communities from leaf cutter ant in Ribeirão Preto, State of São Paulo, Brazil - Atta sexdens ASBM2 | ecosystem: Host-associated > Fungi > Mycelium > Unclassified ... | reverse complement strand
ATTTAATATATATAATAATATATATAAAAATATATATAATATAAAATATATAAAAACATAATTTCTATATATATATATATATATTAACATCACTAAATTATTTCATATATATATATATATATATATATATATATATATATATAAAACATTCGTTGTTATATACAGAGAACATAAATTTCCAATTCCAATCACTTTTCACAGAAATATATTTTTCTATTTAATTTAAATCTTTGTTGTTTGATATAAAACATAAACAAAAATTGCAAGCACGTCGAAAATGATGGTATGCAATCGAGTTTTGTTTTGTCATCATTTTCGCTAAAAATCTGCAACTAAAGGGAGGCACAAAGGCGAATTTAGAAGTTTGCACATAATGCAGAAAGTTGCAGAATAATTCTCTATGGAAAATTTGATGCGACAAATGGAGAGTTTCGGAGTATTTCATAATTTTGTGAATAAAGGGTGAAACTATTTGCTGCGCTCGCATGCCGTCGCGGCAGGTTGCATTCTTTTATAATTAAATAAAACAGGTTCTGCAGGATAGGCAAGAATTCTTCATAATCGATACCTGACGTAGTGAAAAATTAAAAAAAAGTGATAAAAAGAAAGTAGACGATAGCCACGATGGCGCAAAGACGCAAGATTCATTCATCAACTTCGTTTCTTCCGATCAGTTTCCTAGTGCTATTTTTAATTTGTTCTAATTAACGCACAATTTGGCGCTGTGTAAGCCGTCGCGACAGAAGTCGACGAGCGCGGTGGCTTATCCGAAAATTACTTTTTCAACTGCGTGTTATAAAGCTCATTCTTGCCTTTTTTAATTAAAATTATTATTCGCCGGTGCGTGCATGCCGTAGTCCGTCGTAGCATTAAGAGAATATTTCTATCTCCGATGCTTCCTCTTTTTTCGAAACAGCACGAAAAGTCGGCATCGAAACGTTCTCGCAGCATATGAGAGCGTCGTCCATTATTTCACTTTAAATCCAACAGGATTTTCCATTTTTCCCGACGCTAGTCGCCTAACGCGCACTCTGTTCTCGGGTATCTCTCGGAGACTGCAAGTTATTACTGCCGGGAGCGTGCTTTATTTCCATTATTATTTGCTCGGCGAGTTTTCGAGCGCGAGCAAGGCGTCCGACGTCATTCGAAAACTCATTATAATAATATCGGCCTAGTTTTGCATTCACATCGTCGCTTGACAAGCTTTTCCATCCTCTATCGTTTTGTATTATTCTTTACCCACGAACAATACTCGAACAAAATTATTTACTTCTTACGTAACGATTATCACTGTCTAACAACATACTCTCTGGTTTTTTTCTAAAATGTTACATTATTAAAGAAAAATAATTTAAGAGCACCTATTACATAAAACAGTGAAGTATTGCGAACTACAATGTTTAACTAGTATTATCTACACGATAACAAGCTTCATGTAATAACGCTCAACCGTGCCTTGTCAGGGTTTACTTTTAGTATTTATCGGTTCGCTATCTTCCATTTGCGATAGTGCTTAGAAAAGCCGCGTCTTGAAGGGAATTGTGACACGTTTCAGCTTCACTTCAAAACGACGACGTGATTTTTCGTGACGCGACCGTTTACGGATTACTGCAATCCGGTACGCGCAACTTTCCCGTCGTCATAGAATTAATGCACCCAGCGACAGCTGCTTTGACAGTCGTTATTGAAATTCCATCGATAGTGAGAAAATTTTAATAATATCTCCGTCGTTTCTGAAGAGTGACGGAGAAGCCGAAAATGGAAAGCAGGCTGTAAGCAAGCGAAGATTAGATCGGAGGGTGTTGATAAAAAAATATGACTTGGAACGTACATTTACTTAAATTATTTTTTACGGATAAAACACGTCTAAGTCTTGTATTTTGTTTCTACTTGTATCTATTGAAAATATTGAAAATAAGTAAGACGATAAAAAATGTGTGACATTTTTTGCAAGTTGCAGTTCAAGAAATGCAGTTCTTTTTAAAATAATATTATCTCTTTAAAAATTATCAAAACTAAGGAAAGAACGACAACTTAAAAGTGTAGCTAGATACGGATTTGAAAATAATTTTGTTGCTCAAAATAATTTATGTAGCTGATTGTTATGAATGTCAAAACTTTTAGTAATAATTCATCATGCTTAAGTTTCCTACATAATTATTTTGTTAGTTTAACAAAATTATTTTCAAATTTACTTTAATTTTTAAATACTTTAGTAAAATTGTTCTTTCCGTGTACATGTAATTTGATTATAATGTAATTACTTCTATTTTTACGACTTCGTGGAACGGTAAGAGTAAACTGTCGTTACAAACATGAAATTCTAATTACGGCTCCTTAAGAGGGAAATCGCAACATAAATAGAAGCGTCGCTAATCGCGAAATCAATTGTTCCACTCAGGAATTTGATCGGCAATAATTAAATCTCGCGCACTGTTTATAAAGTTTCTGGAGCGAAATATATATTTTTCTTACTCACAGAACTCGCTTTCTTTATTTCAGTCTGTATAAGCAATTCGCTATTTGTTACGTGGCTAATGACTTCTCGCAAACCACCGAGTAAATCACATTCGCGCAAAATGAGAAAAATGTACCTGCATAAAGTACATAGGCGGTACTATAAATCTTTGGTTTCACAGTTCCTTCATTCCACGGATCCTTGGTTCCTGTAGTCCTCGCTTTCATAAATCCTGGGTACATCGGGGATAGATATAGTGTTTCAGGAATCCTTAATTCCACGGTACCTTGATTTCACAGATTCTCAGTTCCACAAATCAATATCTTCGTGAATTTGTTATTACTTACACAGAGAGATTCTCTAGAAAACGAAAGAAATCTAAGAAATTTATTCAAATTTAAGAGATGTTCCCTTTTCAATCTTCTGACGTGCGAATTTTTAATAGAAAAAAAAAATCCAGTTTGGTTGAAAATAGACAAACCAGAAGATTCTGATTATATCAATCAGAATTCCGATTGTAGAAAATTATCTAGTGAAATCTATTGAAATTCTAGTTGATGAGATGATCAGAATTCTGATTGATATAATCAGAATTTTCCGATTTGTCCATTTTCAACCAAACATTTTTCTCAGTGTTGAAATAAAAAATTCTTTTTCCTTTCAATTGCCTCTAATAATAACTTTCTTAATTATCGAATTATAAATATTCGCGCGCGACTGATGAACGAAATGCGAATGGCGCGTGGAAGAATGACAAGACGTATGAAAAATCGAACGCACTTGGTAATACTCCGCAATCGTTGCGGTAGCATCCGGTCGACTTTCCATTCAGTTCGCATGAGTGAACCGAAACTTCTTTAAATCGACGATGTCTACCTTTCATGAGAATAGAGCGGCGAGATGGGACGAGCTTTGAACTGTTATCAAAAGCGCATTTCAGCGCAAGCGACGAAGAGGAATGTCCGGAGTTTTGAATACAGCACGACCGACAACAAGATTACAATGGAGCTCATGGCTCGCGACACATTCAAAATGTCGCATTTATACAAACTTATCAGTACACAACCCCCGTAATCTTCAGACGGTTAATAAAAGACAGCTTGGGAGGAGGGTGTCGCGCCATGATTTTCACGCGAGAGATAACACGAATTTTTATTGTCGCAGAAAATCGGGAAAGTTAAACGTTTGAAAAATGCAATGGAAGTCGTCAAGATTATCTCTCTTTTATCGTATTCTCGGCTCGTTACAAATATACGCAAATAAAATATCTATTAGAGAAATGATTGTGGTTTGTTTTAGAAAAATGTTTTTGTGATAAAGTGACACATATTTTCCAAAATGATACTGATTTACAATAGTAAAATATAAAATCAAGTGTGTTTTTTACTTTTTTAGAAATTATATTTAAGTTTTTATCTTATTTATCTTATTTATATAAATACTGTTTGAATGTAATTCAAGTTAGAATAAACTATGTAGGTCCCAAAAGCAAAAGAAAATAATTGAGTAAAGTTATATCTATAAGAAAAAAAATACAAATAAAAAGGCAGATAATATAAATTATAATTATAATATACATATTTGATAATATTAAATCTTTTAATGTAAATAATGTTAAATACGATTAATTAATTTTTTTTATTTAATTAGCGCACTGTTTACAACGCTGATTCCCAATTGGTTCCTTTTTATGGTATTACTCGACATTAAAGCTTCTTCATTTATAAAACATATTCAATCATATTTAATTAACAAATAATATTTGATAGATAGTAATATGCACATAATCACTTTACGAAGGCATGGATACTTATGTTCCAAAGCTTATATATGTGTATATAGTACAAGCAATATAACTGAGGGGTTAAACAGACAAGCTGCTTCCAACCTCATCGTCGACTAAGTGCTATTGTTCTTCCCGCATGATCCTAAACGAGCTGCCCATTGTCTACCCTGAATTTGGTAAATTAACGCCGGCGTTTGCGGTTATCCGACTATGTAAACACAAACCAAGAAGAAGCATTTCAACACAATGGAGAAGTGAATGCAGGTTGTGTTAAGTGAATATCTGCACTGATCATTCGTTACCTCAAAATTCTTCGATTAATTTGAAATTAATCTTTCTTATGAACTTGATCTTTCTTATATTTTGTAACTTTTTTTCTCGTAACATTTTTGTAATTTTAGAACTTTCATATACAGTTTTGGCACCTGATCATTATTTAAAGATTTAACTGAAAAATTAAATATATACATGGCATTTGCTGTATTCTTTGGTTCAAGAATTTTTTAAACTGATGCAATGCCGATAACTAATAGATAATAATGCAGATAAATGAATTTCAGAAGAAGGAAAAATATATACTATTGCCTATTATTTTGGCTAAGACTTGCCGATTAAGTTGAAAAAGTCTCTTCAGATAATATTTGTTCACGCAATTAGTCGAAAAATATCACCAATTATAATGTAGAGTCTACGTCGAATTTTTATCAAAGAGATCGGTGAGGATTTCTGAGACGTCATAAAGAGGATGAAGTCGAAAAGTTCGAGAACTTTTCTCCCAAAGATGAACTAACTCATGCAAATGCCTTAGATGAAAGCATCTGGATTCTTCTTTCTGACAAGCAAAATCCTGCCGTAACTCGCCACCTCGTGAAAGCAGGAGCAGATTAGTTTTCATCGGATGACCATCTACTTTCAGGACTTTGCTTCTCTCTTCATTTTGCCTCTCTCGGGCAATGGTCTTCCGGTTGAATCGAAGGACCGCCGATTTACAGTTTTGGCACGTCGGCCACGACGATAGTCCAACCTAGCCAACTTAGACCAGGAAATCCCGACTCCGGCTCTTCGGCAGTGCCGCGAAAATCGCGAGACACGTTGACGGAAGAAACGGTATCCGGGGAAGCCGGCCGAGCATGAAGCGCGCTCTGATTGCACAAAGAGGTGGCGAAAAGGGAACACGATTGATTGCCATGATTGTGGCGGCTCTCGGAATCTTCCTCCCCAATTTACTCCAGAAATACAATGCACCAACCTTCGATACGGATACTTATTTCTTCGTGTTTGCCTTCTCGCAGGAAGTCTCGACAATAGTCTGACCGCGAATTTTGTCGAAAATTGATCTTATTAATTATTTTCGTCATCAACATAGATCAACCGAATGACAGTAATATCTAGATATTTATCGCGCAGTTTGTTTTAAACAAAAATTTTAATAATGAAGATATTTTTGAAATTTTGAATAGTCGAATATCGATAATTTAGGTCACGTACGAGTGAAATGTAGTTTTCGCAAGAACTAAATCGTTTCTTATCGATTTCTTTAGTATTAAATTAGGTACCCTACATGAAGGGCTACGATGCGCTTCTTGAAAGATAACTTTATTTGATAATTAATTGAAGATAAAATTGAATATTGAGTACGTAATAAAAATGTAATATTTATTGCACGTGTTACATGAGTGACTGATTCTCATTAATAAGTATATGAAACAACAAAATTGATTTTAATATGTAAATATGTATAACAGGAAAAGTAACATGCTGCGAGGCAAATTTAAAATTAAATGAGCTTCACCGCGTCTATGCATTAAGTTACTGATATATTTAAAGAATATATATCGGTGTTTAAATCTTCGAAGCTGACGATGGATCTCTTGAACTTACTGAATTATAATCTTTATTTTACCCTGAAAAAAGTCTAGTCGCATTAATTGGAATTCTGATTAATGGACAAATTAGAATTTTCTGGTTGAATCTATTATAATTTCAATTAAAATAATCAGAATTTTGATTGATATAATCACAGAGACAGAATATTCTAGTTCGTTCAACCTAAAATTTTTCTCAGTATACATCTGCAAATTTGAATTATTAAAATAAACTTAGCATTTATTTTTTTTTTATACAAATTATGTTATTTTAATTTCTTGAAATTATTTAATGCCTTTTAATTAACATAAATTAAATAGGTCTTACAGACTTAGTTAATAACTATGTTATATATTTTGAAGCTTCAGAAGCTTAAGGAAAGAGAAATCTGGAAATATAATTTGTAAATAATGTACGTGTGCGAAAATGGGTGTAATTAGCGGTTTATTCACACAAGAGCAATTCATAAGCAGTAGCGTTTCTTAGGATTGCAGAATTCGTTGCAATTACGTCGACACGACGGAAAAGAAGTAATCAGATTGATTGCCACGATTGCAGTAGTACTCGAGAACCGTCTCCCGCTATCGAAGAATACAATTGGCTTGAGTGCTCTCGACTTGAGAAATCAGGTCAGATAAGTCCAGCCAATCATTAAGCGGATCGGTAAAGTCCCGTCGGATTGTTATTATCTCTATTCTCGTTGATTCGTCGTTATATCGTTGCGCTGGGCGGATCACTGGATGTATTGAGAGTGATTTTAGGCGATAGTCTCATCGCATTTTTCTCTTCTCTTCCTTTCTTTTTTTATATTCTCTTATTGGATCAAGAAACTGCAGTGTCTTCGGAAACTGCACACGAATAAGATCGGAATGATAGAAAGAATATTATATTCTGCATAAAATTATCTGCAGCGTTCATAAATTTTTATACTTTTACATATAGATCAAACAAAAGTATTTTCCAATAAATCGAAATAATTATATATTAATAATGCTTTTTTTTAATAATGTTATATTTGCGAATACGTCTGCCTAGCCGCCCTCCTCCCCTCCCCCTCATTTAATCAAATTTTAATGAATAAATTATATGCTATTCATGCGCTCTTAAAATCCGTTAATTATATGAATTCATTAGAATAAACATGAAATACTTATATGCGATTATTTAGTTTAATAGACTAATTTAAAGTTTGACAAAAATGTTCTAAAAGCTAAACCAAAGAGAAAACTCTCTATAGGCGCAATTGTCAATTAAGAAATTGTTACATGGTTGATATTTTTGTCACGAAGATATCAAATTGATCAAGGAATGAAAGATTGCTCGATAATACATTGTCTCATTGCGCCACCAATGTTCATTTTCCTCTATGCTACGAATTATCTCCTAACTCCTATCAGTCCCAAGGCATCATAAACGACCCGCACATCATAAATCTCGGAAGATATTGCCGCAGTTACATCCGCGAGGACGATGTATCGCCAGCGATTATTACGATAGTGGGGCTCACCGATAAGCGCATTTCGTCGCTCGTTCTCTCTCTCACTCTCTCACTTCCTGTTACTATCAGGGGATCGGAATTGTTGAGTGCATTTAAGCGTGAGCTCTTCCAGTATCTATGGCAACAAGAGATGCGTTTAGTTCTTGCAATTTATTTTAATCTTTGCTTATGCTAATTTTTTCTGTTTAAAATTTTACTTTTTAATTTTTTTCCTTTATAATTTGTACATTACCTTTTTAATTTTTATTCTTATATTTGCATTTATTTATTTTTATTTTATAAATATTATTTTGTGTTACCATTTATTTTTTTTTTACTTATCATTTTTACATTCTTAGAAAACTTGCCCTAGAAATTAATAAATGGCTCTCTCTCTCTCTCCCTCTCTCTCTCTCTCTCTCTCGCTTGCTCTCTCGCAGCACATCGATCCTATATCAACTTTAGCGAAACATCCTAACGCAGATAATGCGACAGGTGGATCGTGACAATTGTGACAATTTTGCGTTTAACGTGTGCATACAGTCGCGACAATTCATTTGCGCGTATTTACGACCGCGCTCCGACTTAGTTAATTGGTGCATACGCAACGCAGATGTGTCGCGGCGACAACTCGACTCCCTGGAAGATCAATTAGACACTATTAGATTCATTTCTCCTAGATTTTAAAACTCTTACTTTTGAGATCCTATAACAGAGTTTGGCAACAAGCGATATTGTCAAAATCGTATGAAGGAGGAAGATACTACTATCTTTTCTTTTATATATACACTATTTTACTCTAACTTATACAGTCTCAGTTCATTTAAGGATTATAGAGTAAAACAGTATACATATATAAAGGGATATATATATATCTTTTTCTCTTATAGAATTTTGATAAAATCGCTTGTTGCCAGACTCTGTTATAGAGTCTGTACTTTTGGGTGACGAAAAAAATTGTAAAATCTGTGCAAATCTTTGTTTGCTCTTTATATTCCCTAAGAAGATTGGACAACCTCTCTGAAGAGAAAGCATGGTACTGTATGACTCTTTAAATCGAAATTCCATAAGGCAAGAAGAAAAAAAAATTAGATGCTGCATTTACACGCCTCGCCATTTCAACGGATTAAGACCTATTTAAGATGCGTTCTACATGGCTTCGCGAATTAAGTTTTCCTTAATCCTTCTTTCCATTAACTGTGACATCGTTATATCACGTTATTTTTTCGCGTTCAAAAAAAATCATAATAAAGAAGTGTACATTTGTCTTGTAATTTGTTACCTTTGTACAAATCGGTAGAGAAAAATCTCAGGCTTTTAAATTTTTGAAAGAATCTCTCATTAATTGTATTAAATTTCGGTGAAATGAATTAGTTTTCACATGTAATATAGTATATATAATGTGATAAACAAAAAATGTCAGAAGATGTCAGACACAAGGTTCAATAGATAGTTTCTGAACTATGATGTATCAAAGATAAGCACAAGTTTTATATCTTTGATATATTATAGCTTAAAAATTATTCATTGTATCTATACATTTTTTATTCACCATATTATAAGCTGCATTATATGAAATTATTAGAAAACATAACTCATTTCACCGGACAATTTTCTATATAATTAGCACGAGATTCTTTTCCATATTCTCCTTTTCTTTGTACTCACCTTTGTATTACGATTACGTACGTTTTAAGAAAAGACGTAGATCATTTTCTCGTTGTCGCAACATCGCGAGATAACACCGTAATATGTTTCCCTAATTCCTTCATCAGACGTAATATGGACATTCGAAGAGCCAGGATCTCGCTAGTATAATCTACAGAGTCTTAAACTAAATCCGAACATTGTCGAAAAGGAAGGAAAGCAGGTGGAAAATCCAATGGGCGAAGAAGAAGGAGGAAGAGCGTCTTCGTTCGTCGGCAAACGGCCAACATGCAAATCCTTCAGGATGGCCCGGAAAGGATTTCGATGGCGGAAGGGTTTTCAGTTTATCCATATTAATGCTTCTAATTAAGCTTCAAACAACACTTTGTTGTTGGCGAGATGTACGTAGAATGCAAACAGGAAAACACGTGTAGTGAAGCACACATAGCAACGCGCGTTACAGCGCGAAAGGGATATATTGATTTGGATTTGTGTCTATTTGTTCATTTGGAGAGATATACGAACGGTTGACTCCGGAAAACTTAATTCAAGCGACGAGATATGAAATATTGAAAGCTGTGAGCCGGCAGTGAACAGTGCAAGCGTCCCAACAAATTTTTCAAATCAGCTAATTTAAGGGAATAAGCTGTGATAGAGGAAAAGTATACGTTGCTCTGAGAGGTGTGCATAATCTTCCAACTTGCGACGAGGATAGGGAGAGAATTAAATTTATGACAGAGAAATCAGGAACGAGATCGCGTAAAATATGTTATCATTATCTACAGAATAGTTTATATAATTACTGCGTGAATGTAACGTCATGTGACGCGATATTTCTCTGCGGCGGGACAGCGGAAAGATAAGCGTAAGAACAATTCGCTTGCACTGCTGTGAAACTATTCCCGTTGCGTTTCGCGCGGATGTAATATGCCCTCCTGTCGCATATCCGTAACACGTGTCGCCGCAAAGGCATAGAATCCATGCAAATCTCGAGATTACTTGCACAACTAGTACACGCTAGAAATGCTAGTATTTCTTGTATTTTAACTTTAGAGAAGATGCGAAAGTGAGAACACTTCGCAGACATATTCCTTGGTCTTAAGTCTCCAAGGAGATGAGAGGCTGGAATATCGTTTTATCTCGTGTTTGTTTGTTTATTGGACATGCCAACGCGATATTACGAAGCAAGACATATACCAGCTCTCTGTTGCGTGTCGAATTTCTTGATTAACTACTATTCATTATTCTGTTAATTCATATCATGCGATAGCTCGTCGCATGAGAATATTTTGTCAAATTCATTTTTAAGAAATTATCCTTTTATGAGATTTATGGGATTTATTTATTTCTTGTTTATATTATTTATTAATACAAAGATGCTAAATGAATCGTGTATAGGATTTCTGCCTGTTGTAAAAATCTATTTACGATTTATTCATCTATTAGTAAATTCAATATAAATCCCATTTTTCGTGGGATTTTCCTGAAATTGAATAAATATATTTCTCATGAAGATTACGCGCGGATATAAATTTTTCCAAAAGTTTGTATTAAATTTCAATTAAACTGTAAGCTTGCGCATAAAAATTAAATTGGGCATAAATCAGAAAGTATTTGTTAAAGTTAAATCCGTTATAAATGGGAAAGTGCACAGACTTCTTGCGGAGTCATCTGTAAGAACAAGTTAGACGGACAAATGTACCCGATATACGGGACCAGCTGCGATTTTATTCCAGAAAAACATCGAGGGTAAAGCCAGGAATCTCTTTTAATTACAGCCGATCCAATACGAAGCAAAAATGGCAGTGCTATCGATTCCGCGGCTGCCTCTCCGAAGTGGAAATCTCAAGAAATTAAAAGTAGAATTAGTTCTCTCATTTTCTCTCTCTCCAATCCCGCGTCCCATTTATACCACCCTCTGGCGATATATCCGCCGTCGTCGACGAATTCGACGTTGCACACGAACGAATTAGGAGTAATGGAACAAGCGCAAATTAAAAGGAACGCGAGTAAGTATAATACGACCGTCGACTACTTTCGCAAACAATTATTTATCAGCACTACGAAACGAAGCGGATAGCTTTAATTAAAGGCGCGTGTACACGACCAGCTGAAGAGCCACATTTCAAGGATCGTGAGTGCTCTTGCGATCCCTTAACATTTATCCATGACTTTAATTATCGATGTTCCCCGTTACGCGAATTGTTTGACTCGCGAAGAAGAGGACGATTAAAGAGTATAGATGGCTATTGCAGGCAAAAAATTACTTTCCGGTTTTTTTTTTTTTACTAAAAGTTACCCGGAAGTAATGCGTTGAATGTTAAAAGTGATATAAGATCCACGATAATTTTTCTTGTACTTAATGAGAGAATCATTTTCTCGAAGGCCAAGCTAACAATGGAGTAAATGCGATATTAACCTTGGTTCTTTATAAAGTTTCTACTAATGCACGGTTACGTAATTTTGTAGTATTCGTATGTAGTTATATGAAGTTTAACATGTAATTAGTTATATATATAGTTATTAGTATAGTTATTAGTATAATGTTATATGTAATATTATATAAAATCATAGAACAACTTTACAAATCAGACCATAGATTAAAACATAAAACTGATAATTGTCGGCTTATCACATTTTTAACGAATCTGCGATTTTTCATAACAAATATTATAATTTTTGCCGAAATTTACGCAGCGTTTCGTTCACACTCATCTACGCAATTCGATATGACATGTACAAATATATGTGCATTTCACATTTTATAAGTGTTTTTTATCATTATTTCTTAAGTGATATTTTCTACTATAAAGTAATTTTTTTGTATAAAATATTATTCGAAAGTTAAGATCATAGAATCGTGTTTGATAGCAAAGCTTTATCGTCTTATGTTTCTTTAATAATTCTTTTATGATTCTTTTCTTAATTAATCTCTTGTGTTTCTTAACTCCCAATAGTTTGAAATTAATTCTTCAACTTTATTAAATTTTGAGATATTTAGGTTCTGCAAACGTTTTTAAGGGAAGATTTTTGAATCTTTATATATTTCATTTTATTAGAATATCTCTTTTTAATTTTTTAGTTTATCAATACATGTGAATAATTTTTTAGAAAAATTTGATAAAATAACATCAATCTTTTTTTCTCAAAAATTTCAATTCATTTTAATTTTTGTAAACGACAAAACTATTTTATAATAAAAACAAAAGTTCTCTAAAATTATATTGATTGCGAAGTATGAATAACAAAGTTTTGTTTCTTAATTAATTTCACATTTCTTTTTGTTTAATAAAAATTTGATTAAGATATGTCTGGCAACATATATTGTAATATATTTAGTATTACAAAATACAAAATTATATACAAGAAAGATAGTAATTAAAAACACATTTGTTACGAAAAAGTCAAATTTATTAAAGAATCTGTTTTCTATTTTTTTGCTAATATAATGTATTTTATATATGTTAACACTTTATAAGTTCGATAATTCATTCGTTAATAAATTCATCACAAGAATTGCATTTAAGTCTCTATATATAATAATAATTATGATAACAATAACACGATCGACAATACTGGTTTCATCTCGACGAAGACATGATATTTCGTGATTAGTTTCACGTTAATATAATACACGCCTTTGTTTATGAGACTCTGTTACAACTGTAGTCCCATTAACTAAAATGGAACAAAGGATTACTTCAAGACCTAATTAACTCCTTGCGTGTGCCGTAATAGTGGTTACCTTTCCTCCTCAATCTCTCTCTAACTCCTGATCGCAACGAGCACGAAAGGAGGTCTATGCGAAACGAAATTTCGCGAGGCGGAATTTTCGGAATGTACGTTGTCGACAAGTTTCGCAAATCATGCGGCTTCTTCAACGAAGATTCGCATTCTTGTAGCTGACGTAAGCAGGCATAGAATAATGAAGATAGCGCCAAAATATTCTACGCATGTAGATTTGGGTTCAGCAGTAGCGAAGTGGAAGACACTTAGTTACTCTAGTATTAACTTTCTGACATTCTTGCAAAACATCTATATAATCGGAAACTCAATAGTTGTTGCATTAAATAACGAGACTATTTGAGTTATATAATAATAGAATCTCTCTCTCTCTCTCTCTCTCTCTCTCTCTCTCTCTCTCTCTCTCTCTATTTTTATATATTTATATATATTTTTTTTATAAATTAT
>Ga0157364_1004945_pt1 | contig 13425 bp, 10 predicted proteins | sample AttsexASBM2_FD_111476 | JGI IMG/M metagenome (GOLD analysis project Ga0157364, IMG submission 111476) | Fungus gardens microbial communities from leaf cutter ant in Ribeirão Preto, State of São Paulo, Brazil - Atta sexdens ASBM2 | ecosystem: Host-associated > Fungi > Mycelium > Unclassified ... | reverse complement strand
TGTGTGTGCGTGTGCGTGCGCGTGTGTGTGTGTGTGTTGATACAAGACCATTAATTTCATTTAACTATCTTTATTATTAAATAAATATATTATTTACTATAACTAAACATTTATAGCTAAACTAACATATATAACTAAACATATATATTTATTTGAAACAACTAGTTTCAAATAAATATTTATTAAAATTTAGTATATTTTTCTCAGTGTTGCCTTTATCACAATATTTAATGCAGTATGCAATTGCAGTATGCAATTGCAACGAAAGTTACATTATATTACTTGGTTGCAACATATTATGTTAACACAAATATGCCATGTAAAATAACAGGAACAGTATCGATTCTGCATACATTAAACTGTGCGGATATTATCGATCATATTAATCATATTATTATTATCATCGTTCTGAATTACAACATGCATTAATCAATAGTCCGTTAATTAGTGTTCTCCGCAAATGTAGAAATAGATCGGAAATAAGATTTTTTTAAAAACCATCAGCGGACGCAGCAAAATCAAACATTCCAAAGTCACGACAGATCGTGATTTCTGGACAATCGACAAAACTTTTATTTCGCTGAGCAAAATTCCATTTGTGGGAGCAACGTTCGAGAACGCACGTCATTTGCACTGTTGACGTAACATATGATTTCCTCGTGAGAATGACCGCGTCGGTTATAACGTCCTTCAGAAAATCACTCCATTCTCCCTTTCTTTCCACTAACGGGAAAGAAATCCGCATGCACTTGTAATCATCTAATCTCATGTTTGTGAATAATCTATACGTTTAAAGTGATCAGTTTTGTTAGTTATCGTTTAGATGAAACATTATTGTATAAACTTTTAAATTATGTATAAATATTTGCACTTTACAAGAATTATAAAATAAAATTGCATCTCAATATGTCATTCTTATATTATTATGTTAATCATTCTTGAAATTACATTTTTTTTTCTTCCACAATGAGCATATTTAAACGAATTGATTTTCCTGTTTTTTATATTGTTCGATTCGAATTGTTTAAGAATTTGCTCGTCAGCAATTATGTCTATACGTATTCATTATCGAATCTTTTGCAAGTTTTAAATTGGACATGTTTACACATGGAAGAGAAAATAAAGAGCAAAAAAAGGGAGAGATCAAGAGGAATATAGCAGCTATCATTCTGCATTTAGCAATAAATAATAACCAAGAAACAAATTTTGTTTATCATATTATATATGATGGGAAGGACCGTTTTAATCTTAATTTTAATTTATTTCGCTTTATTCGTGAGTATTGGCACATACATGCTGCATCTACAAATATCAAGCTCAGGTGAACAATTTTTTTCTTTCTTTTTCCTCTGTTTCACCAATTTGGGATTTTTTTTCTTAAAAATCAGTAGTCGTTATTGCTTACTAACGTATAACATAATATTTACATTCCTCGCATTTTCTACGCTTTGCATATCTCATTTCTCACACGCTCAACTTGATAGTCGCGAGGTATAGACGCTATTTGACTTGGAAATACTCTACGAACTATAAATAGTCCGATTTCCATATCTTGTATCCGCAGACATACTTCAAATTCATGGCCCTTGACGATTCTCATCGAAATCACGCTGGCGAATTCGTGTCGTTTTTTAGAAAATGCATGCATTTCAAGGTAATGGTAAAACAAGCGAAACTCTCGACTCAAAATTAAGATTGAAGATCGCGAAAATAATACATATATATCTGGAATGCGACAGTCTGTATCGACAACTAGAGAACAAGGAGGGTCAAAAATCAAACCAGCTAATTCGAAGAAATAACGACGGAAAGATGCGATGGCATATCTTATCCATGTGAGAAATCGGATCTACAAGCGGAAAATACAGTAATCAGATGTTAATCAAAGTCGTTTTCGAAACGACTGGAACCGTCGATAGCAAACTGATGATTCGCACGATTCTTCTAAATAATGAAATTTGCAAAAGCTTTCAGGAATATTACAAGTCTATTCTGACATGAATCTAGTCTGAAAAAATTAGAAATCAAATATGAATTGTTTCTGAGCATTACAGAATTTCTAAAATTAATAATAAATTGACAATTATTTAAACGACACTTTGCTTGGAACACGCAACAGCACATTACTTCTACTTGAAAGTGACCATCTTCTTTAAGATTCGACGCAATTCTCGCGAGTAGCAATGCAACTTTTCAACGCGAGCGCATAGTAACGTACAACATATCCCTGTGAAATAAAATCTAAGAAGTCACTACTTTTATCTTCTCGTCTTAATAAAATTGAAGACAGTTTGCTACATAGTTGCAGACATTTTCTGCACGAACGTTTCACTGCCAGCTTCGACCGAAATATTCGCACAATTCGTGAAAATATATTGTCGACACGCGTCCATTCGCGCGAACGATGCGTGATTTCGTCTAGTTCGTGTGGAATATCTCATTTATAACGGTATGAAAATGCATGCCAATACTCTTTGCTGTTTACTTCGCCAGTGCAAAGATAATTATAAGTATTGCGTACAAGAGATAAAAACGTTCGTATAATTTAACAAACACCGCTACAAAAAGTAACAATTGTTCATCTAATTAATTTGCTATTTTTCAAAGAAGAATTGTTTTCATAGTAAAATTTAAATTTACAAACAAGTTGTTCCATTTCTTTTTCTTACTTCTGCGATATTTTAAAAAATTTTCACCGTAAAGGTTTTTACGCTATACTTTTCATCACAATCGAATAACAGTACAAAATTATTCCGTCTACAATACGATTTAAGAAAATGAATGTTCACTATTCATAACAAATGAAGATATAAATTTTATAACATTTTTCAGTAATTCAAAAGGAAATATAAGATTTAAATGAACGGTTATCAGATTAATATAATGCAATATCGTGTACGATATAAAATGTAAATGCATCTTATTCAGCTTGCTTCGAGTTTTCCGAGATGAGAACGCTTTTTTAAAAACGACAGACAATATACTACGAGCGATTAAAGAGTTTACTTGTGTACATAAATTTTTTTGAGCAATAAAATATGCTATTAAATATTCTGAGAAGAGCTATAACATTGAGCACGAAAAGACAATAAATTCATGAAATATCAGTCGCTCGGTGAAAGATAAAATTTCAATGGTGCACCATTTAACCGAATCTTGTTTGCAAAAGATTCAAAATCAAAAATCAACAGAATAAATTTTCGATGCGAGATCTAATTTCATGGGTAGATCTCGTTTCATTCTTGAAACGGTAGATGCTCAGCATCACAAAGTTTTATTTTCAAAGTTATTTTCCTGACTGTTACGAAAAAATATTACAAAAAACAGTAAAGATTGATAGTATATGTTAAATATTTTAGATAGAATCGGATATTTCAGAAAAATTTATATATTCAAATGAAAAATTCATAATCGATTTGTTAAATTGTCTATTAATTCTTTCATTACGAAAACTTTCAACGCAAAAGACAAAATTGTCGCTCTGATGTAGATGGTCACAGTGACTTCTTCTCTCCAGCGTTCTCATCAAAAAATTAATAATCCATCTGTTAGATTAATTCGATTAAATCAAATTAAATCGAATTTGACTGCACCGATTTTAAGAAAAATTCAACAAAAATGATATTTATTGCAAACGGAAAGTAACATGGAAAGAACGGTTTTGAAGTATCTAAAAATTTAGTTTAATCAGATACAGATCTAAAAATAGTTGGATTATCAAAATAATTATGTAAGATGCTCAAGATGGTTGCGAAGAACGTCAAAACTTTTTTGCAACTTTGCACATCATCAACCTGAGTCTCTTATTTATTTTAATGATTTAACAAAATTATTTTTAGATCCACTTATGTAAATAAGGAATTTAACAAATTATTTTTCCGTGTGAATTATTTTCATTTTACACGTATAATAAAGTCGAACGAACGAAAAAAAATGTTTCCGATGAATACACCAAATATTCGAATAAATGAATAAAAAATAAATGAAAATGCTCATTCGAATACATATTTCTTTCTTATTCGTTAAGAAATGAATAAATATTTATTCATTCCATTTGAATGAATATTTTTTTAATATGATTACGAATATTTTCTTTTCGTATTCACTTTTACTTTGTATTATCTACACAGCTTGCAAGCTTACAAGAGAAAACAAAAATCTATAAAAATAATGCTACGATTACATCGTGCGCTTAATTATACGATGAACATTCTTGTTTAACTTATAGATTAAACAAAGACATTTTTATTGAGAATAAATAATATATCTCGGAATTTAATGTCCACATCCATAATGAACATCCCAAGATATCCTATAAAATATTTATAATTTACATTACTGTCATATAACCGGAGTTATATTGAAAAATGTATGGCGCTCTATCAAATAGATAGATTTATAAATAAAAAAAATATATTTTTCTAAAATATTTTTCAAAATTTCTAAGTTTCCTTTATAAAATCTGAATATTATAATGACAAAAATAAATAAAATTCATTTTTTTTACTTAGTTATCGAAGTACAGGTTATAGTTAAGAGGTAATGATAATTTATTTATAGTAGTATAGTTTATTTATAGGAGCCTTTTTTCAGTTTTTATATTTTGTTTGAATGAATATAAATACTCGCTAAATATTCATAGTTTTTGTGAATAAATATTTTTAGAAAACTTAAAATTTTGAATGAATATATGATTACATTTTTTTTTGTAATGTAAAAATTTTGAATAAATACAATTTGGAGCTGAATTACAAATTTTTGTATTCATCGGGCATACTAGTCGAACGGTTTGACCTATTTAACTAAATCTTCATGCTGCAATAATTCAAACAATTAACATTCGTTCGATTTGCTTCGAAAATTCCGAGCATAAATTAATTGAAATTTTATAAAAATATTAGCGAAATGTAAAGAGATGTGAAAGGGAAAGATGCGCACGTCATTTGACTAGGACGTTTCAGGACGCATGTAAAAGGGACCTCACCAAGCAGGTAGTGCCGTATCCATTTTTTCTTGGGCGGGGGTGGCGTCCAATCGCTACTGTGTCGCGGCGGTTCACCACCGTTGACGACGCCGATGATACCGACAATTCGTGTCGGCGATGAATTATTTGCATCCGTCAGCCCGTTCACATTGTTATTCGTCTCGGCGACGACGTCGACGACGGTGTTTAGACTCGCGCGCGATTGCATTATCGGCGACGTAATACCATCTGGCAGCAGGAGAACACCCATCTTCCTTGTAAGTCGCGCGGATCGAAACTTCCGTTTAAGCTTTCACTCTCTCTTCAGGGAAAATCGATCGACCGGGTGCTATATCCGCTTCTCCGTCACTATCGTCGCGAACATCAATGTCGTCATCGATGTCGTCGTTGCCGTCGTCGTCGTCGTCGCGTTGTCGTTCGATTTCGCGATAACCGGTAATACTGTCGCTGTCTCGCACCGAGCAAGTCCGTCCAGGATATGGACGAGAAGGTCGCGTGGAGAAACTGTCACGGAAATGTGAAATGCACGACGTGGAGAGAGGTCCGACGTCGCGGTACCGCGGTCGTAACGGTGATGGTTATGATTACGACGATGACTGCGACAGAGAAGGGAAGCTACAACGAGGGCTAACAAAGTTGTCGGCGTGCTAGAAAAAATCCAAACTTTCGAAACGCGGAATAGCGAGTCCGCTCGAGCGATTTCGAGGGTCGCTTCGTTGCTCGTCCACCTCATTCCTCGGGGACGATCCTCGAAAGAACATATTTCAACGCGAATTCCGTAGTGAAATTTGCGCCCATATCGATCGTTGCGTCATTCATACATTCTCATATGACGCGTTACAAACGAAACGGAATACGACAAGCAATTTACAATTTATGGAAAAAGAATCACGTTGATAGCGAAGAACAGACACTTTAGATCTCATCGATCTCGCACTTTACGGTCACTCGTGACTCCACGGCGCGTACATCATCATTCTAACTCGCGATCGCGATACGCCTGTATATACCTCCACGAACGTCAATCAGCTGTTCCCGGAACTCCCGGCGATCGCGATCAGTCGATCGCGGCGATCGAGTAAAACTCGTACCGCGTGAGTCGCGGGCACCGACTGAAATCTAAACTTGCGTGCCGCCGCCTCCAGCCCGAGGATGACGTCCTCGTGCCTCCCTTCTCGTGCCAGACAGTGGCGGTGGCGGTGGCGGTGGCAGCGGCGATGGCAACTCCCCTCCTATCCCTTCCGCACGACAGTGACATCCCCGTTTCCGCGAGAATTGCCTCCAGTCACCACTCGGCGCGATCACTCTGTCCTTATCGCGCGAAGGACTTGTTCCGCGACGACGTGACACGTTGGCACTCGAGATAACTCCGAACCCGTCGCGCATGTTCTATCTAGGACACTGCAGCGATCTCCACACACACACATACACACACACAGTGTCGGATTTATATCTACACAGGCACGTGCCTCCGTAACTTTCTGTCATACTTTCTTAAAAAAACATTTGATGCATATGAATCTGCTTCATTTTGCATTATGTTACTTTTTATGCGGTGTGTTCTAAAGTATATCAATTAATTTTCTTTATCACTTTTAATTTGACGATAGTTTTGAATGATTAATAACAATTACAGCGATAGCTACACTCACCATCGATGATCAGCATCTTTTCTTCGCAGAAGAGATCATCCGACTCTGTGCGTTCTCTTTTGCATTTGGCACCTGAGAACATAGAAATCATAGTTTATTCGTCACATGTTATATTTTATTTATAAATATATAAAATAATATAAAAATTAATAAAGACGTACGATGTACATTTGCCAGCAAATTAAATAAAAACTATAAACGTACAGATCTGTTATTAATCCCCAAAATAAGATAAAGAGACAGCTGTTAATTTTAAATCAAAGTTTACTGCATAATTTTAAATAACTCTACTGCGTAAAAAGTTATATTTTTTTCCCTCTCCGATGATAAAAACATTAATGTGATTACACAAACGTAGAGGGCGCATCTTCTCGCACGTATTTCTACACATATATATATCTCGTCTTCATATCTATCTCAGATTTTCGCATTTTACGTCATGAAGGTGACTAGTGAATCCACAGTGAATCCACAGGTCGATAAGGCATGAAAAATTGAAAGAAGCGCGTCTCCACGTGCTAGACTGGGGGTAGGTGAGGAGAACCCCCCTCCCCTAGAAAGGTCCAGATAACGCGACGGGTGGGAGTTGGAATCAAGCGGTAGGGACCGCACAAGCGTGTAACAAACATAAAGGTGGGGAGATACTCAAACTTGCCAGAGCAGCTCTACAACCGCAACAGAACCGGCAACATTGCAGATTGATCAGGACGCCACGCGGCCGTCACGTAAGGTGGGGATTTAGCCGGGGACGACGCGCATGCGTATTTCAGCAGTTCAATTTATCCGCGTGTTCACCGGTCGTTGCTGACTACACTTCTATACACTACTTTTCTTCTATCACTCACTCTCTCAAAATACATAACATATATATATGATAAAAAAATATACTCTTAAAAAAAAATTTTTCAATTACTTCTTCGGTTACCGGCTGTATTTGTTGTGTAGAAATATGATTAATTTTATTATTATATAACATCTACTCTACACCGCGATGTAGTAATTATTCTTATTGTTACTTTTTCGAGATAAATATATTTTTTCCATACTATAATTACATAAATTAATCTTTAGCTTTCACAAATTAAAAGCTGGATTTTTATTTTATTTAAAGACCAAAACTGTATAAATAGACTAAATTCATCCAATCTATATTCATTCAATTAAATCCTAATCTATTTCTAGTCCTAATCTTTATTTATTTCTAATCTGAATGATAATTATTATTTGTAAAACTTCAAATTCTGGTTAATCAAAATTAATAATAAATAATAAATTTTTAAAAATAAAAATTGAAATTGCTTACATAAACGCGCGTAAGTGCACCCATGTAAAATAATAGAATTGGTAATTTCGTTGTTTAGATAAAAAAACGAATCCCAGGAAATTTAAATAATATTTTAACGTGATGATTTTTGGAATTATGTGAACGTAAAAGAATTGAAAAATTCGAGAAAACCATGCAAAGATTTAATTGCACGTTTCTCATTAGAGACAAATAAATGGAACGAACTGAGGATGACGCCGGAAATGATATAATTTCTCTCTCATAGACAGTGTTCGCATAGCCCGGCATAAAATATGGGGGAAGACAGTCGCATTACGACGTTATAAAGTGGAACTGCATCCTTCAGCCGCGTGCATGATAGATGGTCTTAAATGATCGTTTAACGCACGTTGCCTGTTACATCAGGTATAATCACGCACGCGCACCAGGATAACAGACCGGATGCGTGAAGATAGAGAGCGAATTACGACGTTCAAACCATCCGCATTACGAATAAAGTTGCGTGCGTGATATTTGAAATTTTCCATTTCGAAGGAGAAAGAAATCTCACTAATCAAATTGCATGCACACCTACAATTCATAGAATAGAAGTGTAGTTTGTAAAATTCGTTCGTTATACCTTATTTGTCACTTTAATAAACAAATAATTCCTCCCGGTACGTCTATATGAAATTATTGAAAGATAAAAAGAAACAGATGAGAGAGAGAGAGAGAGAAAGCATATCAGCTGCGTGCACGAGTAGATGGCGCGCTCATGAATGAAGCGCGGAGTGGCCACCGCATCGTAGTTTCAGAGTCAGTGACCGGATCGTCCCCCCTTCCCTTCTTTTCCTCGTGTAGCGACCGAACACGCGCGATATCCAGGTTTGCCACCACCATTACTACCACTACCCTCCACCGTTGCATCGCCGCATCACTTCTACGGTCACCATCGGTTCTCTCTTCTCCCACTCCAAGTTTTGCGCCGCTTTAATGCTTTACCTTTCCCTCCCTACATACCCGTGACGATTCGACCTCGTCGGATACCTCCAGCACTTCTCCACCCCTCCCCCCTCTATCTGAGTCGCCCGACTTCCGCCACCCTCCGAGATCTCTCCCTCCCTCGCCGCTCATAATTCCACTCACGCTCTCCCTCTCTCTTTCCCCTCTCCCACTTTGTCTCACTCTGCATGCAAGTGGTTCGAACACGCGCGCACGTAGATTCTGCCACGAGCAAAAAGATGCGAAGCGCATGGCGAAGAGTCAGTCGAATCCTTTGCACTTCTTCGTGTTATTCCCTTTTCCGCCCCCTCCCCTCAAACGGATAAACCTAAAGCTCTCCCCTCTCACATACATCTCGTTTTCTTTGTTTCTCCCCTCGTAACCCTTGTTGTAAAATATTCACCTTTATCCACAATGGACTTTCGCGCGTGTCTAACTACAGCACGAGAAAGGGAAAATTCCGTCGTCCTCGGTGCTTTCGAGAGAGAGACGCGTATTAAGCTCAACTTACTAACGATTACGTCGTTGTGATGTCGGTTGGAATGGCGAAACGCATGATAGTGCTTGATATTATTATCATTACAAAATATTTTTCTTGTTTTTAAATTGTTTTGTATATTTTTTCAAGAAATCTTGAAGTTATCGCGAAGTTAACGATTTCTACGATAAAGAGAAAGAAGGCAAAATGGAGAGGAGAGAAAGAGAGCCTTGAGATGATTGCCATCATGTTTCATGTACCGCTTTTTTCACGAGGGTTTGTCAAAGAAGTAGCGGCTTGTCAACTTGGGAGAATCAACCATGGAACTGCAAGGATTCTTCTTTGATTAAATCCTTGTTCATGAACACACAGGAGTGGTATTATCAACTGACAAGTGACCAATATAATATAATAGATACTAATCGCACAAAAATGATGTACTACGTCTTCATTTTGAGACAATAAAATAAAAAATAGGGAACGCCTTCAGAAATAAAACCAATGCAAGGCCAAGGTAGGACGGCTCTCGTTTCAAAGCATATCATCCGACGTCTTAGGTTTGTCTTCGTTACTTTCTCTTCATGTTCGTCACGGTTGAGAAACACTGCCACGAGGTAAATCATACCTAATTTGGAGACGGTGAACGCGTGGTCATCGCACACAACTGCGTGTGCCAGTGCTTCTCACTTAAAACAGACGTGATTGTTAACGCATGGTTATTGTTTTATAAACAGCATGAATTTATATGTACGAGAACATAGAGAAAAAGAAAAAAAAAAGAGGCGACGTGTCTATTATTTCCTTTAATAGGGCTACGTCAATATCTCGCCAAATATCTTGCAATAAAACTATGTATATTGTAACTGAAATTAGAGCAAAAATATCTTTCACCGAAAATTGTTTGTATCGCGAAAAATTTATTGTTTCAAAAAGATGACTCATATTTATGTATCCGTTATAATTCCGGAAAGTCACAATTTCATCATTGAAAAAAAGATTATTATATAGATATATGTGTATCGAAAGAGATTGCAATTCGCAGTTCCTTGTATCGATTTTATCGATTTCTATATCTAATCTAATCAAAGAGAAGCAAGGGTAGAACGTTATCTTCCACATTGCGGCTCTTATTCATAGATTTGATAAAGAGTACGCTTCGTGTAATGCTTAGCGCAAACATAACTTTAATCGGACAACATCGCTCGAGTGCATTTCGTTTACTCTTCTCCGTCTTATCATCGGAGAAAGATAAAGATAATACCTTATAGACACAACAAATGTGCATTTTGCACATTCGTTCATTTTACCACGTTAAATCTTGTCGCATAATGACTCAATCGAGATTTTTACGTCTCGAAAAGGGAACATAATTGTTATCAACAAATTACTCACTACAACCACGAGACTACTGTCACGGTACATAAAAATACATGTGTAAGCAATTGTCACGTTGATAATGCAATGGCGCAGCAAAAACGCGTACGACACTCATTCGTCGTTATCTACGTCTGTAAGAAAAAAAAGCATAACGCAATTCAAAGAGACCGTGTCTGTTCGCGCGCACAGATTTGATATTTATACATTGACAGCTACGTACGCATTAATATAAGATACTTTTTATTTCTAAAAGTGTAATTTATACTCAAATAACAAAAAAAATTGTAATTTTTAACTCTGCTGATACAGCAAATGCAGTTTACAGTAATATTTCAATCTAAAATGATAGTGTAAGAAATTAAGTTATGACAAAAAAGAAAGTCTAACTGTCTGAAAAATATTTTTACAAAAGTGTCATTCATACGTCAACGACATATGGCAATGAATAATGTAAAGCAGCTAAGTAAACAAAATCACTTTTACGATAGTAATTGAACGTAATGCCATTGCATCTGTGATGGTAATAACGCTGAACGCATAAAAGCGCAAAGCAAAAGGTCGCGGGTGAAGCAGCTCAAGCAGCGCGTGGTACTCACCACGTGGCTCGCTGGAGGCATAAGTATGATTGGAGTGGGTCGGCGCAGGCGCAAACGAGTGCTGATCGCAAGAAGAGGAGGAGGACGAGGTGCTCGCCAGGCGCTCCCGCTTCTTCTCTTCCTGTTCGACATAGTAGGCCGCTTGCAGTAACGTTTCCAGACTCATTCTGCGGCCGGTTTGCTGCTGCCCTATGGACGTAGAGGGAAGGAGAACGCGTTGATGATGATGGCGGCGATGCTGCGGTTGTTCCACCGAGTCTCTGTATTCGTCAACACCCGCTGTGTAATCGTTCTGACTCCGGCGCATCGAACCGCCGGCGTCGCGGCAGCCAAAGGCACCGACACCGACGCCGACGCCGACGCCGACGCCGCAGCCGCAGCCGCAGCCACAGCCGCAGCCGCCGCGGCCGTTCCGTTTGGCTCCGGACGCCGCTGATGAATCGGCAGGAACAATCCCGACTCCTGACACTCCCGACAGTCCCGATTCTCGGATTCCTGTCCTCGCCCCTCTTCCTCCGCTGCTGACCACCGTGTACGACAATCTGCGTGTGGAAAAAAAACGAGTCGTTAATTATACGTTCATTATCGATAAGAATAATCATTTTTTACACATGTTAAAATGTTCTTATTAAATATGACTGTTAAGTCATGTCGAAGACGTGATAATTTTTCGGAGCGAGGACGTAAGAGAAAAAGAGAGATTACTCGTTACGTAGCACATCTCTATCGCAATTCAAGAGGGAAATAAAGGGAATCTCGATTTATATCATTTTTGAGTTTAGAGTGGTTACGAGCTTAGAGAATTCTGTGCTGGATGCCGTTATTGGACTTATCTAGAGAAGGGTGTCGTGGACGTCGTGGACACGACCGCGACCGGTGTGCCCACGACGTACGTCACGTAACGTACACGCGTGACGTAACGCAGCCGTGCGCGGGAAGCCTTTCCATCCCCCACCTCGGCCACCCACTCACGTCGCTCTTGCAACAGCGCATCAGACGGAGCGCGCCACGCAGGCGCGTCGCGGCTCTTTTTTCTTGCAGCGCAGAACGACAGCACGTATCTGCACGTATCTGCACGTATCTCAAGTTCTCTGGAACCGAGCGGAACTGTTTAATAAAAAAACAAAAAAAGGGGAAGGGAAGGGGACGAAAACGATGTAGATCGGGCACTTGAAAAATCACTTATCAAGCGCACCATATACCGATTTCCAATAAACGATAACATAGCCTTGGCGTAAACCTGTTTCCTTCGCCTCGTCCCGACTAGACGTAAACGTTACGTTTTTCCATTTTTTTATTTCACAAAAATTAAATTCGTACGTGATTTTATTTTATAATCGAACCGATCAATCGAGGCACATTTTTAGCATAACGTGTACGATATCTCGAGCTCGATAATGCGGTTCATCGACAATTCGTGAAATCGTCTTGTTCCCCCGCTGCTCAAACGTGTGTGGTGAAAAAAGAAAGGGAAGACCGGCAGTGGCGTCTCGTTACGTGGCGTTTGCGTGCGCGACGAGTATGCACGCGTCGTATTGTCGGCGGAAGAAAAAATCAAGTAATCCTTGGCATAAAAAAAAAAATAGGAAAAGAGAAAAAGGAAAGGTGCCTCTCGCGAACAATAATCGATACCGTGGCAAATATCGAAGATAGACGGTTTGTTTAAAGTATCGAATAGATTGCAAATATAAAATTCCTAAAAAGTACATGTAAATCGAGTAAGGAAAGTGAAAGAATGTACATCTGAAAGCCAGGCCAGGTTACCTCGGTTGGAGTCGCGAAAGCGGACGACATCGGCGACGCGCGGTCGCGCTCGCATTCTCCGCGGGAGACGCGCGGGGTTGGCATGTGAAAATAGTGGAGGGAGCGGACGCGCGGAACGGAACGAAGCAGAGCGGAGTGGTGCGGAGCGGAGCGGACGATTAGCCAGCGGCAGCGGAGATGTTGACGTCGTCATCATCGTCATTATCGTCGTCGTCGTCGTCGTCGTCGTCGTCGTCGTCGTCGTCGTCATCGTCGTCGTCGTCGTCGTCAGTAGCGGCGAACGAGATCGTGCGGAACTCAAGCGCATG
>Ga0157364_1004944_pt1 | contig 13427 bp, 26 predicted proteins | sample AttsexASBM2_FD_111476 | JGI IMG/M metagenome (GOLD analysis project Ga0157364, IMG submission 111476) | Fungus gardens microbial communities from leaf cutter ant in Ribeirão Preto, State of São Paulo, Brazil - Atta sexdens ASBM2 | ecosystem: Host-associated > Fungi > Mycelium > Unclassified ... | reverse complement strand
TGTATTGCTTGGTTGCAACTTCAGATATTGAAATAGAGTTCAATAGAGAGAGTTCTGATGGAAGAAAGTATATTGACTTAACACTGGAGTTTAATGTTAATAGTAATAAAGACTATGGTTAATTATTAGACTAGAGATCTACAAAGTATCTACCAGTTCTTAAATATAGGAATAAGTGCCTAAAACACTTGGAAACTCAAGTGGTACTATTACTACATAGCTTTGCAGTCATATACATTGAGTGAAGTCAGTGTTTGAGCTCAGCTCCAAGCTGGGCAGATGTTTGATTAAATTAATTTGTAGAGAAATACTGACTGTATATAAGGTTTGAGATAGAAATAATCTTTACTGTGGAAGATCAAGTACTTGTGGAGTTTGATGAGAGATAATGTCAGAACTGAGAACAATGTATTTTATCTTATTTTCCTTTTCTAGTTTCTTTTCATTTTCTTGTCATTTTTCCTCTTTTTATTTAGGGCTAGGGTTTAGCATAATGTCATGGCTACACTGTTACAAACTAGTCACACAATGTGTCATGCAAGTCATATGTCACATGACACTGCCACAGTTATGGTCACATGATCATGTAGTCACAAGGGAAGGATGTAGAAGATTCTAAGATAATGACATTATATAGTATTGTTATGAACTAAAGCCCTTAAGATTGGACAGTAGAACAACTCTTGTATTGAGTGACACAAGAGAACTTGATAGAGGTTCCTTTACAAAGTAGTCTATCTTTTATACTACTACCGATGGTCTGTGCTCACTACTGTATACCCTACCCTAAATGACTATGTGTAGAACATGAGGTCAACATGTGGTATCCATGTTGTATGATATCATTTGTTCCAGGACCTTCATTCTCCCAAGTCTCATGACTAATGTTATGACCACACCATCAGATTGTGACTGATGTGACAGTATGACCGATCATTTCTAACCCTGACCCTAGTTGTCCTAACAATAGGAAAATAAAATGAAAAGAAAATGAAAATGAAAAATAAAATAGAGAGAACCTAAGTCCTTCATTTGTAAACTTGACATTACCCCCCTCTTAAGGTTTCTCCTCTGGAGAAACTATCTTTCATCTTCTCCAATTTCTTTCTAACTTCTTCAAATATTCCTCCTTGAATTTTCCATCGTCCCACCTGCACAACATTTTCGCTATAAACTTCCCTGGTAGTTCTCCTCTTCTGAAATCTCTCTCCTCTGCCATGTCTATTTTTTCTTGTCTTCTTACTTTTGTATTCATTCTCCCTTTGAATTCTTCCAAGGCCTCCACTGCATTCTTCAAGTCCTCCTTTTTTTTCCAGGTATCTCCTTCTGCTGTGAATCCTTTCCATTGAACCAAATACTTCTCCACTCCCCTTATTTTTCTTTTATTCAGTATTTTTTCTACTTCCCATTCTTCTACTCCTTCCACCTCAATCAGTTTTTCTTCCTTCTTCTTCTATCTCTTTACTTCCTCCTTATACCAAACTATCCAGCTTACATTGACTACCAGGTGAATTCTCATTGAAGATAGTAATCGCAATTTCACTGCATTTGATGATACTACTTCTCCTATGGCGTACAGCCTCATATATCTCTCTGTTAACTTTCGTACTGGTCTTTCCTTAAATACTAAGTCTCTTGTACTTAGCATGACTCTATCTCCCTTCTTTCATTCTTCCATTTCTTTTCTATCTCAATCTGCATACCTCTTCATTTCTTCTTGTGTCTTCTTCATTACTACTCCTGCTTCCTTGTGTACTTTCTTCATTCTTTTCACAAATTCTGTTGTGCTTTCTACTTTTCCCTTCTTCCTTATATCTCCTCCCATTCTCAATTCTCTTCTATAGTTTGCCATAAATGGCAAAACCTTAGTTGCTGTATGAGCTTTGTTGTTCACCGCAAACTCGGCTGCCGCTAACCATTCTGGCCAATCACTCTGTCTATGCTCCATGAACAACCTCAGATACTGCTCCAACTTCTGGTTTATTCATTCTGTCTGCCCATCCATCTGTGGGTGGAACGCTGTTGACAGTTTTATTTTTATTCCCAGCATTCAGTTCAACTCCTTTGTTAACTCCGCTGCAAACTGGGGTCCTCTATCCGATATCACACTTTCCAGTAATCTATGTAGCTTCCATATGTTATCTCTGAACAATCTTGCCAAACCTTCTGCTGATGTCCCTTCTGTTGTTGCCACAAAATGCATCATTTTGGACAATCTGTTGCAAACTACAAGGATCGCATCTTTTCCTGCTACTACTGGTAGCTTTGTAATAAAATCCACCATTAGGTGCATCCATGGCTTCTCAGGCATCTCCCTCAACTTTAATTTACCCACCAGTTCCTCTGTTCTGTTTTTCATCTTCTGACACAAGTCACATCCTTCCACATATCTCCCCACATCTCTCATAACTCCTGGCCACCAGTAGTTCCTTGTTACCAACTCCACCATCTTCCAATGTCCCCCATGTCCTGCTGCTGGTACATCATAATGTAACTAGATTACTTCTGCTCTCAATTCTTTATTTTTTGGCACATACACCTTCCCTTCCTTCAACACTAGCTCCCCTTCTATCTTCCATTCGTTCCCTCTTATCTCTTTAACCTTTGTCTTCTTTACCTCTTCTACTACTCTAACTACATTCTTGTCCTTACTCTTGGCTTTTTTTATTTTTTTCTAATAACTCTACTTCTAGACCTTCTATTACTACCTCTTGTAAGCTACGAATCCAATTGTCTTTGATAAATACTTGATTTTCATTGTCTTTTTCTACCCCTACTTTCCAATCAATCTCCTACTTAATCCGTCTGCTTTTCCCATCTTTGTCCCTGGCACATGTTTCAGGGTAAAGTCAAATCAAGACAAATACAATACCCATCTAGCTTGTCTCCTATTCAACTTCTGTGCTTTCATAAAATACTCTAAATTTTTATGATCTGTCCAGATTTCAAATTTGAACTGCACTCCTTCTAACAAGTGTCTCCAAGCTTCCAATCCTCTAATAATTGCCAACATCTCCTTATCGTGAATTTCATAATTCCTTTCCATTTCATTCAACGATTTGGAAAGGAATGCCACCGGTCTCTATAAATTATCCTCACACTCCATTGACAACACTCCCCCTGTCACATAATCAGACGCATCTACCTCCATTTGCATTCTCTTATCTAGATCTGGTGCTGCTAGCACTGGTTCTTCTGTAAACCTTCTCTTCAATTCCTCAAATGCTTTTTCTTGCTTCTCTGTCCATTCCTACTTCTTATCCTTCTTCACCATATCATGTAATGGCCTAGCTATTGATATAAAACCTTCAATGAATTGGCGATAGTAATTTGCCAATCTTAAGAATTTCTGTACATCTTTGACACCCTTGGGTGTTGGCCACTCTAATACTTCTTTTACCTTCCCCTTTTCCATCTTGATTCCTTCCGGTCCTATTACCACTCCCAAGAATTCTACTTCTCTAACCTTCCATCTACACTTCTCCAGTTTCACATATAGATCATTTTCTTCTAGCCTCCTAATAACTTCTGCCACTATTTCGTCATGCCCCTCCTCTGTCTCCATTCCAATTATCACATCATCAATAAAAGCCGCTACTTTCCCTGTATTGATAAGATCTCTTAGCAACTTATTCATCATAGCTTGAAAAGTTGTGGGCAAGTTAGTCAATCCAAAAAACATCACCATAGGTTCAAACGACCCTTCTGGTGTTGTGAACGCAGCTTTCCACTCATCTCCCTCTTTAATCCTCATGTTATTGTAGCCCCACCTCTAGTCCATCTTTGTGAACACCTTCTTTGTTCCAATATTCTCCAAGATGTCCGATATCGGTGGGAGCGGATAGTTATTCTTAACTGTCCACTCATTTAGATACCTGTAATCTTGCACCATCTGTTTCTTTCCATCTTTCTTCCTTACAAAGAACACTGGCACCATTTGCAGTGACTTTGACAGCCGAATGTATCATTTTCTCAACTGCTCTTTAACAAACTCTCTTACCTCTTCTCTTTCCTTCCTTGACAACAGATACACCTTCCCCTTCCTCGGCACAAACCCTTCCTTCACATCTATCACATGGTCCCACACCTTCCTTATTGGCATCCTCTCCGACTGCTTCTTCCCAAACACTTTTATCCATTTATGAAATTTTTCTGGCACCATCTTTTTTGTCTCCACCTTTGATTTTGCTGCTTCTTCTTCTTCATCCCATATTTCCCATTCCTCTGCTACTCTCTTCACCTCCATTGTTATGGACTAAAACTCTTAGAGTCGGATAATAGAACAACTGTTACGATTGATGCCTCCTGGAGTCAACATGGACATGGGTAAAGGGTATGACGACAACGATCGGCTGCGCTGGAGTAGTCTTAGTCAGCGCCTCATGTGGTAGGCATTGTAACCTAACCTAGTCCTCATTTTCTCCATCTTGTATCCTCATGTACTGTGCCTCATGGACTTGTCGTGTTGCTCTCACTTAGTTGTATATATAGTGTAGATACATTCCTGTATCCTTACGCTTTATCAATTCTACAAATCCCTTATCCTTCCTCAAGTCTTTGCCTTAGTTGCAACCTAAGCTCAAGCTTAAGGTCGTTACATTTGGTAAAGCGTTGACGAGCTCACCTTGCAAGAGAGGTGCAGTAGAATGAATCTACGGATGAAACAAGACAGCGTTACCTGTCGGGAAGTGAAACACGTGTAGTGAAAACTACGGGAAGACAAGACGAGTTCAAGAAGGACAAAACAATATAGAGGCACTGTCAGAACGACTGGGATCCTTGCAGATCAACAAAGAAGCCTCAACAGAAGAATACGAACAGACAGACACAGAAATGTCAGTGGCACCAGCAACAACAGCTGCAGCAGTCAGTGAGAATATCCATACAGGATTGCCGAAGAATATGGTACCAGACCCAGGGTGGTTCGATGGTGACTGGTCTAAATTTGAAGACTGGTGGAGGAGAATCAGACTATTCCTCAAGAGCAACAGAGTCAATGGAACGGACAATAGGATCACTGCGATCCTAGCTCGCCTCAGAGGAGGTGTAGCAGGAATATACGCACAGAAGAAGCTCGATGAGCTAGATGAAGACAACGACACCCAGGACTGGGATGAATTTGTGAAAGAACTCAAGACAACGTTCAGTGACGAGTCCAAAGCAGCGGACACAGAATGGAAGATCGAAACATTCAAGCAAGGCAAAAGGAACACAGCAGACTTCATGATAGAGTTCGAAGCATTAGCCATGAAGGCAGACACAGATGAGCTACATGCCATCTTTTTGTTGAAAAAGAACGTATGACACGATATCATCAAGATGATACTGGGATACCCACCTATAGCGATGCCTGAGACACTCAAGGAGTGGAAAGTGGCAATTACATCTGTGGGACAAGGATACGAGTCCACGGAAGGACGACAGGATTACAAGACAAGCACCGGAACAACATATGGAGGAAGGGGACAACCAATGGATATTGGGAAGTCCAATGACAATTTTAGAGATGGGAAGCCGAAATGCTTCAATTGCAACAAATATGGGCATATGGCAAAGGAATACTGAGCAGAGAAGAGAGAATGGGATACACAAACCTGTTTTAAATGCAACAAAAAGGGACATATCGCCAAGAATTGTAAAGGAAAAGAGACGATGAAGAAGAGAAAGGTTCAAGAGGAATCAGACAAGGAAGAGAAGGGTTTTGGTGAAGATCTCGAGTAGGCACGGTATGAGAGATCTCCCATGTAAAGTCCCAAAATAAATATATTATTCCGAATTGCCGAACCAGCAAGGGAAAGAGGGAACTTAACATGCAAGCAAAAGTCAAGATGAGGAATAGCAAGAACCTGAAAGTAAAAGCACTAGTGGATTCCGGGTGTACCCACACAGGAATTGACGAACAACTGGTCAAGGAGAAGAGAATTCAAACCAAGAAGATCGACTTCTCTTTCGAAGTATTCAACACAGATGGAATGAAGAACGGAGAGGTGACCAAGGTGGCGCCTCTAGAAGTCGAAATCAATGGACACAAGGAAACCCTGGAAGCAGCAGTAACAGATTTGGACGGAACAGACATATTCTTAGGTTATGACTAGTTGATAAAACACAATCCGGAAGTCAACTGGAAGAATGGAACTATCAAGTTTACGAGATGTCCAGGAAACTGTACAATGACACACAAGGATATATGATTCAACTCCAGATGAACCAAGGACACGGAAACCAAAGATAACCAGAAACAGGACAACGGTGAAATCGGAAAGGAACCAGACAAGACAAATCCAGAAGATCTACTGAAATACATCCGACCATTTACCTATCTCTTTAACAAGAAGAAATTCGAGAAGCTACCAGAGAGATGTGAATGGGACCACGAGATTAACCTGACAGAAGAAGCACCAAGAGAGCTAAATGCCAAGGCTTATGCAATGACACTAAAAGAAGAAGAAGCATTGAATCAATGGCTGGATGAACAACTCAAAGCAGGGCTCATTGTAGAATCAAAGTCAAGATATGCAGCACCTTGCTTCTACATTCCAAAAAAAGACGGTTCTCTACAGTTGGTTCAAGATTACAGGAAGTTAAACCAGGTCACCATAAAGGACAAAACGCCACTGCCTCTAATTGGAGAAGTAATCGACAAACTTAAAGAGGCAAAATACTTTAACAAGTTAGATCTGATCTGGGGATACAACAACGTATGAATCAAGGAAGGAGACAAATGGAAGGCCGCATTCCTCACAAATAAAGGATTATTTGAACCCTGAGTGATGTACTTCGGACTATGCAATTCGCCAGGGACATTCCAAAGAATGATGAACAGTATTTTCCAGGAGTTACTTCATGAAGGGATATTGGCAAACTACATGGATGACTTCGTCATACCGGCAAAAACAATGGAAGAATTGGAAGAACGAACAATCCGATTTTTGAAGATAGCGGAAAAACACAATCTGTGTTTTAAATGATCGAAATATGACTTCAATATGGAGGAAATCCCTATCCTAGGGGTGGTAGTTGGCAAGGGACAAGTTAAAATGGAACAGGAAAAGATAAAGGCAGTCAAGGAATGGAAAATACCAACGAAAATCAAAGACGTTGAAAGTTTCCTCAGATTCACCAACTTCTACCGACGGTTCATCCACAATTTCAGCCACACAGCAAGACCATTAAATGAATTGAAGGGCAAGAAAGAGTGGAAATGGGAAAAGGAGCATCAAGAGGCATTCGAAGAACTTAAAGAGAAGATTACGAGTCAACTGGTCCTCTCTCTACCAAGAAGAGAGGGAAAATTCAGGGTAGAAACGGACACTTCAGGACACGCCATAGGGGGAGTGTTATCTCAAGAGCAGGATGGAAAGTGGAGACTGATAGCTTTCCTGTCAAGAACGATGCAAGCAGCAGAATGAAACTATGAGATCTACGACAAGGAACTACTAGCAATAGTAGAAGCTCTCGCAAAGTGGAGACAGTATCTGTTGGATGTAGCGGAACCTTTTGAAGTCTGGACAGACCATGAAAACCTCAAATATTTCAGGAAACCACACAAGCTAAATGGACGACAAGCTCGATGGTATTTGAAGCTACAAGACTATGACTTTACACTGAAACACATACCAGGGAAGACCAACACGAAAGCGGACATCCTATCACGGAAGGATCAAGTCAATACGAAAGAAGACAACAAGGATGTACAACTATTAAAAGATGAAATGTGGACAAGAAAGACAACCGCCAAGATTATGATGTTGGGACAAAAGGCGACGACAGAAGAAGAGGACATAATCAAGAACATTCGGAAGAACAACACAAGAGAGAAGGAAATGGTACAAGCATTAGAGAAGAACGATGGATTAGCAAACTACTCAAGAGGACTTACTGGTGGCCGGGATTAAAGGAGGATGTCAAGAAATACGTACAAGGATACTTCAAATGTCAGCAGAATAAAGTTCAACACCAGAAGAAGGCAGGAAAACTTCATCCATTGGAAATACCTCAAGGACCATGGCAAGAAATCAGTATTGATATTATTGGACCATTACCAAAGTCAAACGGGATGGATGCAATAGTCATCATTGTCGACCGATTCACAAAAATGATTTGTCTGAAGGCAACAACAACGAATGTTTCATCAGAAGGAATAGCAAAGATCTACAGGGATGACATTTGGAAACTACATGGAATGCCTAGGAAGATCCTGAGTGACAGAGGACCGCAATTTGCTTCAAAATTCATGGAGGAGTTCACAAAAGCATTGGGGACGAAAAGACAACTATCGATGGCATACCATCTACAAACAGATGGTCAAACAGAAAGAATCAACCAAGAGATAGGAACGTTTCTGCGACACTATGTGAACTACCAACAGGATGATTGGACAAATTGGTTGGCCACAGCAGAATTCCAATACAACGATAAGAAACATGCGGCAACGGGAAAGACTCCATTCGAACTAAACTTTGGAAGACATCCATGGAAAGGCAACCTTATGGTGAAAATGGACATTCCATGAGTAGAAGATTTCCTTAGTGGATTACAAAGAAGCTGGGAACAGGCGACAAAAGTGATGGAAGAAGCACAGAGGAGCATAAAGAAACAGTTTGACAAGAAGAGAAGAAATCCTCAAGGACTGAAGGTTGGAGACCATGTGTGGTTGGAAAACAAGAATATCCATTCGAATCGACCCTCAAAGAAGCTGGATAATAAAAGATACAGACCGTTCAAAATCTCGAAGGACATTGGATTGGGAGCATTTGAACTGGAACTTCCAGAAGGATGGATGATTCACAACGTTTTCAATGAGGATCTTTTGACATGATGTGTGGAGCCAAAGTTTCAAGGACAACACAAGGAACCAGCACCACCACTGGTGATTATTAATGAAGAAGAGGAGTACGAAATGGAAGAAGTACGGAAGCATAGGACACGAGGACGGGGGATGCAATACTTGGTACATTGGAAGGGTTATGGAGACGAACATGATCAATGGATAACGGAATCAGGGTTGCCACATGCAAAACAGGCGATAGAAGACTATTGGACAAGGTATTCGAGTCAAAACCTATAAAGAAGGGGGGTAAAATCCCATTTTGACAGCCTAAGAAATCACTCGAATTCTTAAAGCAACATACAAATCCAACAATGTCTTTCCCCACTGTTAACAACAACACTTTTATCATGGCACCCACTTCCCCCAACTCCTACATCTCAAAGAAACTTAACAACATGGACCAAGCCCAAGTAATGAAGAGAGAAAGAGAAGATTGGGAGAGGCTATACCACAAGACGTTGAAAGGGATTGAAGCGATGATCGACATTCAAAGAGTAATGAAGGACATGAAGAAATTAGCGGAAGAAGCTAGAACAACAATTGTGGAAATGGAAAGAGTTATTCTGACAGCCAGTGTCAACAACCAAACCATGAATGCTACGAATATCACCTAGATGGCAGAAGATCTATGTTATCTAATTCAAAGTGACATGGACGACAGAGCATTTCAGATTCAAAGAAGGTTGGCAGATGAACTTGATCGATACAAAGAGAAGGGTAACAGTTATGTGGAGGCGAACATTCGAGAAATCCAGGAGTTATATATGGATGAGGAAACAAAAAGAGAAGAAGGAAGGGTTGAAGATGAAGAAGTAATATTAATCAAACCATATGAGGTATCTACAGCAACATCGTCTTCAAGTATGAGTTTCATAACGGATGAGGTCAAACATCTACTCAAGCACATGAAATTCGTACGAACGCCATCACAGACCAGGTTATTCAAACCATCACCATACTACCAATCCCTCAGGTCCAGAGGAGAGCAAGATCCAACATTTTGGAACGAAGTGGCGACAACATTCTTGGACAAAAAACATAACACAAACATGGCTAGAAATGGATATCAAATCCATATGTTCCAAGGAGGTCCACTACACGAACCATATTTCATAGCCAAGGACAACAAGGATCAAATCATTATAGGCCCTAGCAAAAAGATAGTGGCCATGCATGTGGTAGAAGAGCTGGAGGTTTTGGTCTAATTCATGGAGACATGAAATCTGAAAAGGGGGTATTGTTACGATCGATGCCTCCTGGAGTCAACATGGACATGGGTAAAGGGTATGACGACAACGATCAGCTGTGCCGGAGTAGTCTCAGTCAGCGCCTCATGTGGTAGGCATTATAACCTAACCTAGTCTTCATTTTCTCCATCTTGTATCCTCATGTACTGTGCCTCATGGACTTGTCATGTTGCTCTCACTTAGTTGTATATATAGCATAGATACATTCCTGTATCCTTATGCTTTACCAATTCTACAAATCCCTTATCCTTCCTCAAGTCTTTGTCTTAGTTGCAACCTAAGCTCAAGCTTAAGGTCATTACAACAATCCTTGTATTGAGTAACACAAGAGAACTCAATGAAGAGCTCTTTACAAAATAGTCTACCTTATATACTCCTACAGATGGTCTGTGCTAACTACTGTGCACCCTACCCTAAATGATCATGTATAGAACATGTGGTATCCATGTTGTATGACGTCATTTATTCTAGAACCTTCTACTTCATTCCCCCAAGTCTCATGACCAATGTTGTGACCACACAATCAGATTGTGACTGATGTGACAGTGTGACAGATCACTTCTAACCCTAACCCTAGTTGTTCTAGAAATAGAAAAAATAAAGAAAATGAAAATGAAAAATGAGAATAGAGAAAAAAACTAAGTCCACCATTTGTGAACTTGACATTCATTGTCTTTTCCTTTTTCTGTTTCTTGTTCTTGTTCTTCCCTTCCCTCTTTCTCCCCGCTTCTTCTTTTGCTTCTTCCTTCTTCTGCTTTTCCCACCCTGATTTCCCTTGCACTGGTCTCCACTGTTTCCCACATTCCTCTGGACACCTCATCATCTTCACTTCTCCTGTTCTCCAGTCAATCTCCAGATTGTGGCAAGCCAGCCATGGCATTCCCAAGATTACCATCCACTTCTGACCTCCGATTACGTCAATCTCCATCCTTTTCCTATGTCTCTGATAATAAATATTGACCTCCACTGTGTACTCTATGGATCCTTCTTTATTCAGTGACCCATCCACATTTCTTACATTCATTGGTCTCTTCAACCTCTTTAGCTTAAAACCTTGCTTTTTAGCAAACTCTGAGCTCATAACCAGCCCAGTTGCTCTGCTATCTAATAATGCTTCCACCGTTACTCTCTCTTGCGTATCCAACCTCTCTAGCCCAATCTTTACTATTACTTTCCTTAATGTTCTTCCCACTGCTTTTCTCACTTTTTTTTCTTTCTCCTCTGATTTAGGTGCATCAGCATTTATTATCGTAGCTAATACACTGTATTTATTTTGAGAATCTAGTCGAAGAGTTCTAGATTCTCTGCCCCTTTTAAATTGTTCAAATAGTCCTGAATCTCCTTGATTCTTCCTCCTTTATACTCCACTCTTCTTCCCTCCATCGCTCTCTCTCTTCCCTTATTTCTACAATGATGGGCCATGTGCCCAAAACTCCCACAAGCATAGCAATTCCTTCCTTAATCCACCTCTATTGCATAAGGGTCCCATCTAGGAGGAACCCCTGCACTCTATCCTTGCCCCTGCCCTACACCTCTGACTACCACCACATTTGTCCTCTCTACTCCTTCCATCGGAGCAGGCCCCATTATCACCTGCTGAGAAGGCATTTGCCTCCTCTGCCACACTAAGGGTTGTGGCAATATTGTCTTCTGTTCCTGCTTCTATCCTCTGCCCATTTCCTTTTTCCCTCTTAACCTTTCCTCTTCTTGCCTGCTCTCCCTCCAATTTCTATCAAGGGCCATTGCCCTCTTATACCATTGTTCTATGGAGGCCAGCTAATTTTCAGCCTCCATCAGCTTCTTCCTAATCCCTCCATTCATTCTCCTCTTGAACTCCTCTATCAATGGCCTTCCCTCATATCTGCTATCTCTTGCCGCCCTCTTAAACTCTTGTACGAACTCCTCCATAGTTTTTCCTCCTTGCTCCAACTTTCTTAGCTCTACTGCTTTTACTGACTCCTCTTCTTCTTCTCTGAATTCCTTCTTTAAACTTGTCAAAAATTCTTCTGCTGTTTCATATTCGATTTCCCCTGCCTCTAACTCCTCCATCACATTCTCCTTCCATACATCTGTGGATCCTCCCTGCACATATGAGAGAATCCACTGTACTTGTTCCTCCACTGTTGCTTTTCTCAAATTCATTCTCAAAAATAGCTTACATGCCGTAATGAATCCTTCTACTTTCCCTGCTTCTCCATTGAAGATAGCCGGTTTGGCCACCTCCATGTGATGTCCCATGTTGGACCCTGTTGTTGCTCTTTCTATGCTTCCTCCCCCTGTTCCTCCTGCTGCTGCAAGCAGGGCTTGTATTTGCACCTGTATTGCTGCCAACTGCTTCTGCTGCTGGTGGATAATTGCATGTAAATCATGTTGACTCATGATGGGATAGGGAGGGGGTGAGTCAATTGGGGATAATGAGGGTGAGAGTGGTGTTGGTGGTGATGTATATAAAGGGAGCGCAGAACCGGTGCTGGTTTCGCTCTCTGACTTATACTCTGAAGACGACGAAATCTCGGTATGTGATAGCAGGTATTCTTCTTACCTTGCCTACACTTCTACTAACTACCTTGTCTACTGACTACTGTCTTAAGGGAAAAGTATACGATGTTGTCCTAAGAAGGACGTTCTACTCTAGTCAGCTGTCTTAAGGACAAGCTGACGTTCCTTTGTGTAGACAGACCACAAGTGGATCTGTAGCACAAGGCTGATATAGAAAAAGGTAAAGAACACATCCACACAAGGTTTTACATCTAGAATGCACCAGTGGGCTTTGATGCAACCAAACGGTTAGGCTTCGCTGTTATGAACTAAAGCTCTTAGAGTTAAGTGATAGAACAACTCTTATATTGAGTGACACAAGAGAACTTGATAGAGGTTCCTTTACAAAGTAGTCTACCTTTTATACTACTACCGATGGTCTGTGCTCACTACTGTGCACCCTACCCTAAATGACCATGTATAGAATATAAGGTTAACATGTGGTATCTATGTTGTATGATGTCATTTGTTCTAGGACCTTTGTTTTCCCAAGTCTCATGACTAATGTTATGACCACACTATCAGATTGTGACTGATGTAACAGTGTGACCAATCATTTCTAACTCTGACCCTAGCTGTCTTAACAATAGAAAAAATAAGAAAATAAAACAAAAAGAAAAAGAAAAAGAAAAAGAAAATAGAAAGAACCTAAGTCCCCTATTTGTGAACTTGACAAGTATGTTTTACACATGTTGATTTTAAGGATAATGTATGGTCATTTAGGGTAGGCTAAAGTAGTAGAGCATGGACCAACAGTCATTAATATATAAGATAGATACTTTAATTATTTTCTCAATATTATTTTGCCATTT
>Ga0157364_1004943_pt1 | contig 13427 bp, 9 predicted proteins | sample AttsexASBM2_FD_111476 | JGI IMG/M metagenome (GOLD analysis project Ga0157364, IMG submission 111476) | Fungus gardens microbial communities from leaf cutter ant in Ribeirão Preto, State of São Paulo, Brazil - Atta sexdens ASBM2 | ecosystem: Host-associated > Fungi > Mycelium > Unclassified ... | reverse complement strand
CGTTTTGTGGATCCTCACGCCGATCCAGCTCATTCATCACCATCTCCCACACGGCATGCGATCTGCAAATATTCGTCATATCTAGAACAACTATCATTGTAAATGCGTTCAAGAATTCTTTATGGTCAGGATTGATATTCACCTAGTGGGACAGTGTTGAAGATTTCCGTGACAACGATGTGGCATTCTAAAGTACATGGTGTATGGCCACAGCGGAGGGTTGTTCAAGGCCGCAGTGATGGTAGAATCGTACAGGAAGGCTTGCTCCTCCATCATGGTGAACTGATTGTTACCGCCTACCCGCAGATACGGCGCCCTGACGCCGACTACGCTGTTATCCGTCAGATTTGCGAACTTCTCGGCGATGATCCTCATGCCAGCCATCTCCTTAGCCCACTCATCGACGGTAGCGTCCGACCAGAAGCGCTCGTCATCATTGTGCCTTGCCCCAAAGTTGTCATGTAAGCATTATGTAGTGACCATGTTCTGATTTTTAACAATTATGACTATGGTCATGAACGACATGACATGACATGACATGACGTATCGTGAGAACAGGCGTACTCATGAACCTGTCCTCCAATTTACGAACTCATGAACCTGCTTTCCTGGGACCTTGCGTAAGAACGGGTCTCTCCGTAGTAATTTCGCAAAGAAAGTCAAATAGGGACGGAGTTTTCTAAATGGCATGTAAATGAGAGAAATGACAGTGTTATTAGAAGAAGTCAATTCTTACGAGATTGAATGGACGGCAATTTCATGACCTTTCCTATGCATCTCTTGGACCGCAGAATAGTTGGTGTACTTATGCGATACGAAAAAGGTTGCTTTGATGTCGCAGCCATTTGGATTCTTGCGCTTGCCGTTGAAGATCTCTTTATAGAGGCCAATATTGTTGTTGTTAATGGCGTCGTCGAAAGTAATTGTGACCATCTGAGGAACATCCTTGGACGGAAGATCACCGGGTATCGTAGTACCATCCTCCGAGCAGAAGCAGTCAGGCAGGGTACACACAGAAGGATCGCACGGTGGAGCTCTATTGGGATCATTGTCCATATCTGGAACGCCGAAAAGATTACAAATATTCTAAATTTAAATGTTTTTTTTATTTTTCACGATTAAATTACGATAAAGATTACTAATTTCCTTTAACGTCGACTTACCGCAAATGTTTTCATCAGAGCCGTCAGTGCAGTCCTTTTCTCCGTTACAGAAGAGACCCCTCTCAATACAGGCTCCGTCACCACACGCGAGCAAGCCATCTTGACAGAGTGGTTCCTCAGTGTAAATCATAGGCTTGGCCTTCCTCTCTTTGTTCTTCAGCTTGCAGTTATTGACGGAATCCTTCCAGTCGCAGGTCTGCTTATCGATATCAAAGTACAAACCAGCTGGGCATCTTATTGCCTGCAGACCGGAACTCGTGCACTGAATAACGTCACGGCAATTGTCACCCTCGCCCGCGACCAATCTGAACCACTCGCCCGCATCCTTGTCTTTACAAATCTCGTTCTCGAAGCTTTCTTCTTTTTTCTCTTCTTGCCGTTTAACTCGGATTGAGCCCTCTGAAAGAAAACAAAACAGTTTAATAAGCATTTTGTATTATTTGTGATTAATTATTTGTAATAATTATTAAATTTTTTTAATTTAATAATACTTCAGATTTAACCGCATGTCATTACGGTTACAATAATATAATATAATAGAATAAATTCGCGTATCTAAAAGAAAATAAATTGTATCATGTACTTGTAACTTATTTCTGCTTATTTTACAATTATTACAACAATATAACTATTTATAAACTATTTATATTAATATTTTTACATTATTTTTTTATAAGATGTAATTTGTTAAAATATTTATATATATATAATTTTTCTATATATTAAAAAAGTACATGGAAAAAGTACGAGATAAGACTTGTCCAACAAGATTGTGAACTTGAGAATATTATGAATTGATATTTAAATCATCAAGTTTAAATCGTCAAGCTTTTTTTAAGGACATTATTCAGAATTTTTTTGAGATCAGAAAAAATGATCTGTCAAAACGTACTTGATCCCGTTAGTCCCCAGGGCTAGCGAAACAACTTTACGGCTGAGCGACAAACAGGGAAAGTTGTGCCCCCACCCGCATCATTTTCAGAGGCTTGGGGCACGGCAGTGACGTCACCCATCCGGGACCGACCGGACCGAGAAGCTTTCACGCTCTAATCTCTTATGCAACCTGTCCCGATGATCGATTCGATTATATTAAATTATCCCTTTTATCACAGCATTGCTTGTCTCCGGTTTAGAAAAATAGAGAATCAACTATGAAATCTCAGGGTGGAAAGTACAAGAATAGACTAAGAAAATGTCAAGCGCCAGATTGCAACGGCACTTTCGCCATCTTGAATGGCTCTGCACGAGCTCACGTGTCCACCTGTGCGATACTCGAGATATTTCTCATTAAATTATTCTTCATATTAATCTTTGCAATTGATCAGCATTTTTTAGATATTTATTCATGATCTCTCCTTAAAAGATATGTATAAGCATGTCTTTCATAATTTAATTAATATATGATTTTAATTACTCAAGATTCTTATCAGCGCTTTGAAGAACGTACGTTCAATATCACCTACGATATCGCGAATCATTTCCGGTAAAGTCGGATTAAGATTCTTATGTGCAATTCTAATGCGATGTATAAAGAAAATGAAGGCTAAGTAAAACGGCTATTTGTAAGAAAATAATTACTGTATTTAACAGAAAAATTTGATCCAGATCATGAAATTCTCAAATCATTGTAAGAATCGTTTCTTATATAAGTTACGATTGGTAACGTTTGGAGAACTTTCATATGTTGTTCATATATTTCATCGAAAATACATCGAATATATAAACAGAACTATTTACTTAGAACATATAAAATTATTTATGAGTTTAGAAAATTAGTGAAACGGCTGCAAGTAGTTTAATTATTTCCGCGGTGTTCTTTAGAGTTCTTTGATGTAAAAGTGAGCAGCTGGCAAAATAATTTCGAATTCAATTAAATGAATCAACGTGTTCATAGTCCTTTTCTAATTTCAACATTCTCCTTGCTCTAACTGGCAATACATATATGATCTCTATCAATATCTAAGATCGATGCGGAAATATGATAGCCGCATATACCGGTTGATGTAGAACGATATCGGCGACAACGAGAGAGCAGAAAAATCTGTTACTCACCGGCAAGGACGAAAGCTGCTATCAGGAGCAGCACCAACGAGGACCTCATGCTCCTCGGCAAAGAATACAACTTCCTCTTCTTGACCTCGTCTTCGTCGTCGTCGTCTTGCCACGAGCTGCTTCCAGGGTATCACCCACCTCTTTACCCCTCAATCACTCCCGTTCAACTGACGTTCGAAACGCTACTGTTCAGGAAGGGATAAAAGGGAACCGATCGGGGTGGGGTAGCAACGTAGCAACGTACCCGTTCACCACTTCCGGGACGAGGTAGGAGAATTAAATGCTCAAATAGGACTCCAATTCTAGGATGAAGAAGATCCAGGCTAGAACTCGGCCGCGAAATGCCTAACAGCGATCTTCTTCATGTAACGGCACTCGGGCGAGGACGAATAACGCCTTCAAGGACGCGGACCTTGAAGGTGTAGGTACCGCTCACGGACTGGCTGAGGCCCGCCACTGGTCGGGCCTTATATTGCCACCACCACAACGGTGTACGATCAGGTCCCCTCTTTCTCATCTTTGAGTATTGCCACCGTGCAAATCGTACCTCCGTTGATTCAGGTACGTATGAAATCGTCAAGACACCTTGTTTTCTGAGACATTCCAAGTCATGATATACCGTCACGACGATTATGGATCTGATTGGATCTGAATGGAGCAAACGCTATCGCATCCTTTCATGCAAATACTGAACAATTATTGACTCGATAATCAGCAGTCTTTGACATTCAATGTGAATGTCTTTTTACCTTGAAAGCAACGTAACTTTATGATTAATATAATAATGTTTAAATGAAATGAGTTTCGAAAATAATTGAACATGTCATGAAGTGCAAAACTTATAATAGTGATGAGTTTTTCTATCACGCTGGATGCAGATTTAATCCTATAAAGCTATGTAAATTTAGATGTATCTCCTTGAAGATATTTTGATCTGTGACGATCATTAATCGCACGATCGTACGTAGGAAAGGAAGAGTAATTGGTCAATAATTTCCCAGCGGTATGAAAGTACAAGGTACAGTAATTCATCGATGGGGTAGATTCCAAGCATATAACCTCGACCTAGGAACTTAAAGAGACGTATCTGCATCTCTTGGCTCTAATGCTGTTTCATTATTTTATGCGTTCTCGCAAAAAATTCCCGTGCAATGCGGTATACGTTTCGCTATTCTCATAGATTTTATCTCTATGGTTATATTAATTGAAAGTACATAAATTAAGTTCAGCGATATGGAAATTTATGGTGAGTAGTATAAGAATGATAAAAGGATTGTATGACCAATCATTATAGATTTCTTTATAATAGTAGGGAATGTATCCATGCATAAATCTTTTGAAACGCTGTTAATAAAATCGGCGAATCAGAATAATTTTAAAACAAATTAACTTTACACAATTAACTTTATATTCAAATTTCAGTTTTTCTTTCCTGTTATTTTGATCATTTCACACATCGCTAATTATTTTACTTATTTTTTATTTCCTATTTAAATTATTTAACTATATATTACATTATTAAGTAGACTCTTTTATATTAATATTATGTTTATATTTTAGATATAGTTTAGTTTTTAGATTTAGATTTGTTAAATAGCTTTATTTTATTGCTGATTATTGCTAATATTTAGTGTTTTGTGGTGTAAATTAAATCGGACTTCTTTCCATGTAGTTCCTTTTATATCTACTTACATTTCAATAAAGTTTTTAGTATTATTATTATTAAAATAAATATTATTATTATATTATTGTTACACATTATTATATATTATTATATATCATTATTATTAAAACAAAGTTAGTATTATTATTAAAACAAACATTGTAATGTTGAGATTTGAAGTTCCGATTTTTTTCAGTATTTTTGAATGAAATGAGAATATCTCTAACATTTTTTTTGCCTAAACGAGAATGTCATCACTGGCATTTCAGAAAAATTTACGCTGAGAAAGTGATGAAAAATGATGTAAGTTTGTCAAGGTCGAAAAAATAATGACTTCCTTTGATCGCTTAGCATTTCGGCACATAAAATCAAAGTAAATTAAAATAAAATCAAAGTAATATGTTTGAAGCATGTTAAAAGTACGATCAAAATGTCTGGATTGCGTCGCCGTTGAGATACCATCGGAAAAATGACGATAGTACTTATATTTCTTGTGCATCATGGATTCAATTAACAATCCTTAATCGCTTCTTAGTTTATCTGCTTTAAACCGCAGTAAGTCGTTCCTCCGTTAGGGAAGCAAATCTTCCATTGAAATCGCCCATTGAAATTCTTTTATTGTAGCGATGAAGTGTTGCAACGATTCTAGCAATTTAAGTTATTCACGAATTTGTAATCGATCAGTTTGCAACGTCAAACTTTCGCGTGTTTTACTCAGAAAGAACGATTTTGCTGAACTCTAAAAATTTATGTTAATTCAGATTGGCAAATAATTTTGTTAGATTAAAATAATTATATTAGCAATTCGAGTACGATAAACTCGAGCTTTCACATAGAAAGAAACATTTTGTTGAAGCATTAAAAATTTAAACAGATACATGAAAAGAAGGATTTTGCTGAAATATCTAAAAATTTCAGCTTAAACGTTTCACATAATTATTTTGATAGTCTAATAAAAGTATTTTCTTATCTACATCTAGCTAAATTTCTTTAATACTTCAACAAAACCGTTCTTTTCGTATAAAGATCTGAAAATTTTATTGAGCTATTAAAATAATTATGTAGAAAACTGAAGTATATATGATAAGCTCAAACTTCTGTGCGTTTTGGATAGAAAGAACAATTTTCTAAAGTATCTAAAAATATAGGTATTATAGCCATCAATCTGAAAATAATTTTGTAGAAAATAATTGTATAGAAAATTCAAGTGTGGTAAAAGATATTCTAGAGAGCAGCCAACTTCAACACCCTACATAACTATTTTGATAAGCCAATAAAATCATTTTCAGATCTTTATCTAGCTACATTTTTCCGTGCTTCCGGTAGAACAGCTCGTATGCGTCGCAAATCCGGATATGTATATCGGTGGCCAAGTATGAACGCAGGATAGAAAATGAGGCATTCCCGAGCGTAATTGCTGGAAAGTCGCGTGAACGATATTATTAACGTTATCACTAACGTTTGAGTGTTTTACATAATATTTGTTTATATCGATCGGCAGATCGCGAAAATTTGCCTGCATCGCGCAGCAGCTTTCTACGATGACCTAAGATTTTTACATAACGCTGAGAAATGAAGCGAATAAATATTCGTTCGTCGTTCCTTGCTGTCGTTTTGCATTTTCTTGCAATATTATTGTACATGAACGAAACACTATCGTGCTGCACAGCTCCGATCTATCATCATCATTGTCGACGCCGTCATGGATTTGTGGTCAAAAGTGAAACGATCGTGAACACAGTTTCATTTGCGGATCAGATGCTGATCGTCTCACGCGCCAACTAATGATAGACCGATAGATCGAAATATTACAATATCGTGACATACAATCGTCTCTCGAAAGTGGCGGCGGCGCCGCCGTCTCTCTCGACGCAATGCCGCACGACGCCCGTAATCACCTGCGGGCGTCGTCCGGGCAGATCTTTTTCAAATGTCAAAGCAGGAGAAAGAGAGAGAAAGACAGGGAGGAGGGCAAGGGCTCGTTTGGCATTTTGGACGGGCCCGTGCAGACGTGCTTATTGCACCATCTCGTCGGACTAACTCTCGAGATAAATGCCAAGCGGTGCTCGCGAATCTCTCCGTGGATTCCGGGATGGATCGCTTTTCGTTGTGAGCCGATGAGAAAAGCATTGTGGACCTGTATGAGAATGCCGTCCTTTTGTCGATTGAGAATTCCACAGCGACAATGCGTTATCGTGCGCCGATCATCGTGATTTGCGAACACATGTCCAGCATTCATTTAACGATTTTTTTATTAACATTCGTGCGTGTATACGATTTTGTCATTTTAATTATTTTCACGTTTATTTCGAACGATTTTCGCGGATTCCAATTTTTACTTCTACGATTCTAATAAATACAGCAATTCTAGAAAAAACGATTTTGCTAGAATATTAAAAAATTTGGTTAAATATAAATTTGAAAATAATTTTGTTGGATCATCGAAATAAAATGTAGAAGAAATAATATGCTCCAGCTGAAATGTTAAAACTTTTTTTTGTAATAGTTTTTTGTAGTTTTTTTTGTAATATTACTTATCATGCTTAAGCATCCTATGTAACTCTGTTCAACATACAAACTCTCTGCGTATTATAATATTATAATATATAGCCGAAGATTTTTCGCACGATATCGTCAGGATTTGTACTAAATTGGAATATAATAGAAAAATGGGAGATAACTTTTTACTCATTTCATCCTAATCTAAAAATCCTGTTGCTACGCAAATTCTGACAGCATCGTGTTCAGTGCAGAAAAATCTTCGAAATATGTACTATGGCACTTCAACAAGAGAAAAATGATTTTGTTAAACTGTGTTATATCAGAAAGTTTAAAATTCGAATAGCCATAACTTAATGAAAATAAATCGTATATATATATATATATAAAATCAAACTAAATTTTATTTGAAAGAAATTGAATTTTATTTGCTCTTGAATTTAGATACTGTAAACTTTATTTAGCAACACGGTTTTGTTTTGCTGTAAAAATTGTTGAAAATAGCTAAAAACGCTATTTTTATTCTTTTATCTATTTCGATTTATTCAAAATCCTAACGAGCTATGCGAATTCAACAACATGATATTTCTGCATGAAAAAAGTTTCACATGAAAAAAATTTCGAGTACTATGGCACTTTGAAAAGAACAAGAAAATGATTTTTTGTCAAATAATTATTTTGATAATTCAACAAAATTATTTTCAGATTTGTAATCTAGCTAAATTTTTGAACACTTTAACAAAACTTCATATATGCTCGAGCATAAAAGAAGTGAGGCATCTCTCGACTCTTCGACGTTCGTATTTTCTAGTAGCATAATCGGATATTGCGTACCTCTCCATATGGTGCAATCATCGACACAATGTTCACTGAACAGTGAACTCGAAACTACTAGAAAGTATGTCCCGACTTTAATATTTACCGCAATAAATACAAAACTCGCGTCCTAAAATCAGCGACTATTTGACAACACTATTTATTTCACCTTTCCGCGCTTCATGCCTTCGTGCTGATCTTATAATAGCACATTTCTTTTCAATACAATCGCAGGCACGTGCATCGGCTTCATCGTAGAGGATCCATCGCGGATCCACACGCGCCAGGAATTTGCCCTTTGCCAGATATAAAACCAGCGACCATGCAAAATGCCACTTAGCTTGCTTAAGTAGCGATGCTTAAGTATCGAAATGTGCTATCATTATCGTTCAATTATATTTAACGGCATTCTTATTGTCGCTCAAACGTTAATCCCAAATTCATTACGCGTCGCGATCGATCACCGCGATCGACCAGTGGATCGTTAAAGATCACAAGATGAGAAAATCCTGAGACAGGAAGATTCTCTTCTCAATTGCGATAGACTTCCTCGATCCTCGATAGGATTCGAGGTTCCGGTCACGTTCGCTCGCTCGCTCGCCCGCTCGATCACGAGAGCAGGAAGTGCACATGCAGAGGATGCATTCACCTATCCTCGTCGAGCGAATGGCAAGTTACGTTTTCTCGAGTCGCGGCGGTCGAGTGCAGCGATGATTCACGTAATTGTGATCGCCGAACGAAGCGATCGCGTCCCTTCCATCGCCGTCCGCCGGATTGCGCTTAGAAAGCGACTCGGGGGCGTCGGAGAATCTCGTTATCGATAAGGTCATCTACTGACTGGATCCATCGAACATAACCGCATTGACACATCTTCGAGAAATTTGCGAGATCGATGGCAATCATCGTACAGGACTGTAAAATTAATTTTACCGCGAAGTGTAGCGCGATGATCGATGCGATTGACTGAATCGGCTTTAGAAAAGAAAGAAAAAGTAATAAAACGAAATGTCAATACCAAACGAAGTATACGAATAGCAATGATATCGAGTGTAAAAAATAAGGAAATTGTTGGAATACGGTAAATTTAGTCCTCGGCAAATAGAATGATTTAGAATATTATTTCGTGTAGTAATAGTTTTCGATCCTGCGATCTGCGAAATAATATATGATTTTTAAGAGGATTCCTTGAGGAGGGATTTCGATACAGGGGTTACGAATATATTAACCCTTCAGTGCCATTATGGTACTCTCTCATCATGATATATCTGAGGTTTCTTTTATGTTGTATTTTACACTGTTAAATTTATAATCACAAATTGTATTCAATATTAATTATCTTTAATTCTATAGATCATTTCTATAGGCTGTCACTATAATAATCTTACTCAATGTGTTGTTAATTAAAATAAAGGAGTTAAACAATTTAATTCAAGAAATATATGAAATATGATTTAATTTTAGTTTATTATTTATTACTTATTTATTTTAATATAAACTTATTTATTTTGAAATACAATTCAACCAGAAAATACCATCACCAGAAATGCATGAATGTGATTATTTTTACGCTTTGAATTAAAATAGTAATTTTGGTACACTTGATAAAAATAATGAAATACTATTTAACTCAAGAAATATAAATAAATTTAATCTTTTATCATTTAACATTACATACTTCAACTTTTTTTGTTAATAAAGATAGAAATCTGCATATATTTGCTTGTTACCGTTATATTCCTTGTCTAGTTCCAATAAAAAAAGTCGTTATAATGTGCTCATTTTTACGATATTTTTACACAATACCCACGTAATAAGTACGTAATAAAACAATATAGAGTGGCATTGGAGGGTAAAATTCAACGGATGACGTAAATTCTCCAACACTCGATCGCAAGAGACGTCGTTATACTACGAATCTTGGACAAGATAAAGGCGATTCGCGACTGTCCTTTTTTTCCTCAGGGATTCATCTGTTTCCTATCATAATGAAAAAGACTCGTCTTTCGGGATAAATCGATGCGGCCCTGACGTGACATATGCTACAGCGGTGAAAGGAAAGAAGAGACGAGGCAGTGGTACGTGGTGTATCAGCAGCAAAAGGAACAGCCGGGCGACTCCGACGAAGCCTTCAAGGCGGTGAGCTTTCTCTGCCTGCGGCCAAAACGTCGCCAATCATCGCTACCGATATTTTATGCACACCGTGTAAGGTCCCTTGTTCTCCTACCACGGGCTCCATCTCTCGTTGATTCAGCACATTGCCATCGATCCTTGATCATCGATCGCGACGATCGAGCGAGGATCGATCACTATTCCGCGGATTTACGTTGTCTCAAAACGTTGTCTTGATTCAAGAGGTAGTTTAATGATCGTGGTAATAGATTTTTATTAGATCTATGCATAGGTAGAACATATTTACGAAATCGGCATGGGAAAATTAATTCGACAATTGCAAGTGATCGTGCATCGGTGCGAAAGTGCTGCCGAGCAGCTGCTGCCATCACGGATCGATCATCAAGATTACGCTTCTTCGAGCATCATACGGATTTGGAAAAAAATTATGTAGTATATTGATCAAAATTGATTAAAACCGCATATTTCACGAGTAAAATGTTTACATGTAATATTTATATGTATTATTAAAACACGACTCCTTTTTATATAAATAATGTACAAATAATGTAAAATGTGTAAATTATTATTAATTAAGTATTATAAAACAATATGAAATGATATAATTATAATTGTCAATATTTTTGACTTTAATATTGATAAATAAAAATATATATATACGAGATAAAAGCTTTAATGCAGTCTAATGCAAAAAGAACTTAGGCTTCGATGATCCATAAATTGTTTACATAGATAATACGTAAAATAATTATATACCTAGATATATAATTATTATACCTACCATAATTTATATACCTAGATGTAGAGAGAATTATTATATTTTTTTATGTAAAAGTACAACCCTGATATTAATATTGAACTATATATTGATCACCAATGATCGGATCTGTAACTTTCAGTGATCGCACTAACCAGCACTATAAAAAAATACATGTATGAAAAGAACGATTTTGCTGAAGTATCTAAAAATTTAACTAGCTACAGATCTGAAAATAATTTTGCTGGACCATCAAAATAATTATGTAGAATGCTCAAGTTGCTAGAATGTCAAAACTTTTTATAATCTTGCTCATTATGCTTAAGTGTCTTATATAATTATTTTAATGGTCCAGTAAAATAATTTTAATTAATCCATCAAAATATTTTTAGATATATGTCTAGCTAAATTTTTGGATACTTTAGAAAAATTGTTTTTACCGTGTAAAACTCATAAAAAATTACATATGTAAATTGTATAATAAGCATATTACGATAATTTTGCATAATTTAATTATATTATATATATAATATTTTATCGAAACATGAATTTAGTAATGCAAATTTTACTCCAGTACGGAGAAACGAACGAATTTGATTCAACATTTAACATGTTAATTCAAGGATTTATTTTACTACTTTTCCTCGATGTTTATCGAGGTTTACACGGAGTCGATCCGTTTAGGTTTTACAAATGCAATACACAAGCACGCGATGTATTGTCAAAGTCTACAGTTTGAATTAATCAATGTCATCACGAAAATGCCAGATCGCAGCATAAAACATACAGATACGTGCGTGACATGTGACCCGCAATACTACTTCATTAAATTTCCCAATTTCTCGCGGAACAACAGCGAGCCGCAATTTTCGTAATAACATCACGAAATAAACGTGGTTTGATAATGTCGTTCCCCACGGTCGTATCCATCGATCGGCGGTCAGCATTTGCATAAAACATGAAAATTAGAGCAACGTTTATACGCAGTATATATTAACAGATACGCGGTAATAGAAATGTATAGTTAATATTTCACCGACAGAAAATCGAGAGGTTATATTATGGTACATGTGATCATTTTATTTCTCTATCTTCTTTTCTAATTTATAATATACTCCTTTAATTGAGTATTTTGAGAGGACCTTCATGAATCGTCCTGCCGTTCTCAAGGTGGAACTATTTATATTTTCCGCAGTTAAGACGGATGAAAATAGAAAGTCCTTTAGGAGTATTACATGCCGCTGAATATTCAGGAGCCCGCGCTCTATTTCACAGGACGAGAGGGATTTCGCATGCACACAGTGCAGAAAACGCGGTTTAGTTGACCGTATGGCCTCACTAAATCTTACCAGCTAAGCGCAAAACTCCGCTTGATCCTGTTCCCGGTTTAGACCGCATAAACGCTGCAATTTCTCTTCCTGTTATTATTGCAAGGGCTTCATTGATGGGCATGATCGCTGTGTTAATTAAATACTTAAATTAAGTCTGAGATAATTTAATAGAATAATGTATGTATTTTTTAAAAGAGATATATGTGTTTAAGTGATAAATAATAATAATAAAAAAGAGAGAATATGATTTTTTCTGAAAGAGACATTTGCATTTAGACCTAATGCCTAATTTACAATACTTATGCACTGTTTCCTGTTTTCATCTTTTACTTTTTTGCCTCTTATCCTACTTTTTGGTTTTATTCAAGATAAAAATTGATAAACTTTAAGAAGGATAAAAAACACGATGTCAATAAAACAAAGAGGAAAAAAAACAAGAAATAGAAAACAAAGAATAAATATTTTTGAAAAATCGTGTTTTTTTTTATTATTATTTAAGCCTGATTGTAAATCTGGCTTCAATAATAATAGAAAAGAACACGATTTTTCAAAAATAAATAAATTGTCTATAAATTGTCTTCCGTAGTTGTTAATGTATAAATAATGTATTTATAAGATGTAATTTGCAAAAATTGGATTGTACTTACCAGCAAAGTTAATTACAAACATTTCACTTCTACAATTCAATTATCTTCAACAGAGATGTATCGGATCGTAAAATTGTCGGATATTCGGAAAGAATGTGACATCAAATATCTGAGAGGACAATTATCCGACCGGATATTGAATATTTTCCGATACAATTTCTCTATTCTATTAAAAAAAAGGAAAGCAAGCAAAAGTAACGATAATAATTTTCTTTATCTCCCTAATATGTAAAAGAGGAAAAATGAACTGTGCAAAATATTTAGTTGAAAAAAATAGAATTCTGTATCAATAACGCGAACTTTCAATATAAAATTTTAGCCGGATATATATATGTATATATGCCGAATATATATATATATGCCGAATAT
>Ga0157364_1004942_pt1 | contig 13427 bp, 3 predicted proteins | sample AttsexASBM2_FD_111476 | JGI IMG/M metagenome (GOLD analysis project Ga0157364, IMG submission 111476) | Fungus gardens microbial communities from leaf cutter ant in Ribeirão Preto, State of São Paulo, Brazil - Atta sexdens ASBM2 | ecosystem: Host-associated > Fungi > Mycelium > Unclassified ... | reverse complement strand
GATTATTCAAGTCGACTTGCATATGCCTTCTTATAAAACTTGTGAACGTTTTTTCTTCTTACGAGTAACTCATCCATCTCATGGCGTGGATGCGCACTAGAAACGAGGTCAACCATACTCAAACCTAAAACGAAATCTTCTTAGATATACCTTATTCAGGATTATTTTAGATCAACCAAACCAGGTTCTTAAAATATATAACCTTACAAAGGTCAATCATACTCAAATCTAATGAAGATTTTCTTAGGTGTATCTTATTCAAAGTTAACTTAGATCAATCAAATCAGGTCCTTATAACATACAACCTTACAAAGGTTAACCATACACAAACTTGATGAGAACCTTGTTAGGTGTACCTTATTTAAATTATCTTACGTCAATCAAATTAGGTCCTTATAACATATAAGATTAACCTGACACAAATTCGGGTAGCTAGCGCTGTGTTTTTCTGACTTTTTATTCGATGATCATCACTTACATAATTGTACGTACGTGTCGGTCGTGTTTAACGAACTTGCGAATTACATGAAAGTCATCGCTCGACGATGGTTCGATGAAACACGACACTCTTATAATTCAATTAACGAAGAGTAATATGTTGCGCGACAAGTTCGTAATTGGCCTATATTGAATTTTATCGACATTCCATGTTTTCATTGCCACTGTAATTCCTACCGAGGGCCATTTTAATAATAGATGTAATGAGACTTGTTGAGAAGTAGTATCATTGCACAGAAAATATAATTATACGTTTAATTTGGCACCATTAATTAGGACAATTCTGTTTGACCTATAACAAACGAGCGTGTGCGTAATATCGCCGTCATAAATGATTAACGAACCTTTTTCTTCTTGTTTCACCATACATTTGAAATGCTTTATTCAATTTGCTGGAAACATTTAATTCTAGACTCTTTATTCGAATAAATGAATATTGCAATTGTACCGTTTATAAATTGCACCGTATTTCGCGCCACCGCGTATATCGCACTAATGCTCCGACGAAAGATGCAGACTGCAGGTGCGATCGTTTCCCGGCGCATCTACGACCGTCGTGGTAAATGCATTAGGCATCGCTGCGCGAAAAGCGGCATTTGCATCAAGAATACAGGTACGGCGCACGCCGTGTACGGGAAGGCATTCGTCATCGCCGGCATTCGAGCTCTGTTGCGATGTAAGTGCAAAATGGGGAAGTGCGCACGATAACGAGATGCGCCACGCGATACAGTAAGTACCGCATCGTATTCACGAATGTGTACCGGGGACGGCGTAACGCGATCTAAAGCCGACCTGGTTTGCAATTCGCGTGCGTCCGCGAATATCAAATTTATCATATGAAAGCATTGTATTTCTAGCACAAAAAAAAGAGTTCAACTTCAATTAATGATGTAAAGTTTTTTTTTATGTTTATTCGTGAAATATTTGTTTGCTGACTCGTACAGAATTTATCTTAAACGTTATGCACAATGTGGAATATTAAAAGATCGCGTGAAATTTGTACGCGACAGAAATAGCTTTTACAAAGCAGCGTTCCACTTTTATCAATAAAAGTCGCTTTCTTTGTATTACAGAAAATAGAAAAATTTTTGTGAAAACTGAAGAGCGTTTTTTATTCATTTATTATTTATGTCTTTTTTTTTCTCGAGATAAGATGTGGCTGATATGGAACAAAGTATCTTAAATTTATTGTAAATTAAATAAGAAAAAGTAAGTTGAGTTTTCAAAAATAATTCAACATTTTAAATTTAAATTAGGTTTGACTTTTCTATTATTAATTAGTACAACTTTGATATTATTTAATTGATATTTCTTTTTATGTATTTTCTATAAATTATTTTTTGTGTCTTTCTCAAATAATTAGTTTAGCGAAGAAATTCCTGATGATTCAAACATGCAATGATTGGGCTAATGGGAATCAGCACGTTAAATAATGCGTAATTTACACCGTAATTTCCTCAATTAATTTTCTTTTATTCTAATTTTTTCCTAGAAAATATAGAACAGATTTAATCTTATTTAGATAAAAGTACTTACAATATTATTTTCAATTTGTGTTTTTTAATGTCAAAAACTTTATTATTAATACTTAATTTTCAAAAAGTCAATTTTATTGTCAAGAAAACATATACATTATAAATTGTTCACTTAGGAAAAGGTTTCACGTTTCTGAACTGTTACATTGTTTCTGCTAGTAAGAAATGAGTTTTAGCGACAAGATCAATTCAAGGCTTAAAGGGTTGGTGCTTTTCCGGGTCGCATTTCCTGGATTACAGTTACCGTCGGAATTCATTTTATTTCCCATCTCGTTCGCGTTCTAACCATCGACTCTCTTCTCGATGAAAATCTCCTTTGGATAAGTAATCCGCTTTGTTGACCAGTAAGAAGCGAATTTTCGATTCGCCAAAATCAGAGGAGAGTCATAATTTTGTAAACGCTTTTCGAAAAGTTTTACTTACATTCTGTAAATCTAAGAGTTATTTGCGAGTATCGAATTCTTTTCGTTGCTGTTCAAAAACGAGAAATTCTTGTATCATGTTATTGTACGTACATTTCGACGTTATTATAAGATTTATTGCTTGACAAGAAACTTATAATCGCTTATTCGAAAAGGTCTTTTAATTATAGTTCTTTACAAGAATTTTCCTGATAAATGAAGATCAGCGCTCAAAGCATTAAAGCGATCTATCTAAAGTACATAGTGAAGCGCGAAAGAGAATTTATTCGGTGCAACATGCGATGTGCTGCAAAAATAGCGGAACGAGTTCCCGAAGTTCCTGGAACTGTCGAACTTGTATAACTTGGGAGTTCTTTTGTGTAACTTTGACGAATGCTGCTCGCGTGTAACACGCTTTTCGCGCCAGTCGCCTTTTTCCATCGAAAAATCACGCGCGCGCGTCACATCGTATTGCGTTTGTTATCCGTGTTCGATGGCCGAGCATCGCCGGCAAAAAAAATAAAAAGTATGGAATGAATTTGACATCGTCGATTGGATGACGAAAATTTGTGAGTGATTTCCTTTTTTTATGCGCAATCAGAGAGAATAATCCCGCGAGTTTCACGTTTCGCGACAGGCATCTAAGTCCGAAAAACTCTCATCGTCTTGGTTACATCGTCTCTTTTGATTTATTGTCTTTAAAGTTTGAAAAAAGAAAATAGAAAAAGTTTCCTTACATTTTGCGAAAATGTTATAAATCTTTTAAATTTATTTTATAAGAGTCACGTGTTACATTTGGGATTACGCTGCGAGATTAATTTTCAAAAATTTACGATTATGTGCCATTTTCTGGTTTTATTCACATCACCTTATCTTGTATTTACACGTAAATGATAACATTAAATTGATATTTTATTATCATTAAACAATAATTATAATTTGTAACGACAAATATCACCATTCTTCCCCGATATTTTATCGCTGATTGATGATGATATCATATTAATCTCTTTGCATTTTTCTTCTGACATTATTATTATACATACTTGATGGAGATTGGCAGAAACTGCGAAAGTCTTTTAAAGCTATCTCGATAAAGTATTCCGTCCGTGTGTACTAACCCCATTTTAAGATCACCTTTTTGACAGTCCGTGACACATTCTTCAACTTTAACGATTTCACGACGACGATTTTAGAATAAAATTGTATTTTCATGCTTCATAAATTTACATGAAATTGTCTGTTTCTATTGATTTACCAAACTCTATTGAACACGTTTGCATTTTTATATAGGGTAAGTCAGGTGAAGGTGCCACAGTTAACTTTGGATCGCGATATTTTTTTTAACTGTTATCGATACATAAAAGAATATAGAATCAATAAAAAGTTTAATTAGTTTTATTTCTTATGGTTGAGTTACATAAATGTATCTAAAGACTTTTACGTGGCAATAAAAAAATATAAACCTTACAAAGTGGCTTTGTAGTTTACCCTACATTATAGTATATATAATAGTATTTAGAAATGCTCGATAATTTAATTATCGAATAAGATAATTAAATCTTTACCTATTTCTTCTTTTTTGATAAAATTGATAAAATTAATCGCATTTAAATTAATACTTTTTGTTGATTTATTTTTCAATAAACAGGAATTTTTTTTTTTAAAGGTAAACTAAATTAATTGTAAAATTAATTATAATATTGAAAAAATCTGATGTATGAAATTTAAGAATTTATTTTCAGAGATATGAATAGAATGGTACTTAACTCATAAAAATATTGTTGTACAGCCATACGATGGTCTGTGACTCCATTAACCAGCTCACGATCGGGTAAAAACGAATGAGAATCAGCTGCTAATTACGCGAAATGTGATTATCGCAAGATTAGCACGGCTATGGTAAACCGCCGATACTTTCGTCGCCGTTAATGAGCATTTTTTAGTATTTTTTTTTCTTGTTCTCTCTCTTCGATGCTCGCTTACACTCCGCTGATTTTCTCGATCGGCAAAAATCCAGGAAAATGTCACGAATCTTTCTCGTTGTCCATTTTCGCTAAAGGATATATTTAAAAAATGTTTTTACGATTTCGAGTTTATTTAATTTATTTTCCTCTTTCATTTTTATCCTCGTTGCTTCCTCTTCTATTACAAAATTTATCTCGTTTTATCTTATCGTTCTATCATTATTCAATAGTCAAGATCGATATTTTATTGTATATTTTACTTTTTAAAATTTTCATTGAAAAATAACATTTAATTGCTTTATTTTTAAATGTTATATTAATATATAACATTTCTCTGTTATAGAATTCTATTTTTCGAATTAATTGATAAGCATTTAAAATCATTTTCAATAAATTCTAAAGTTTCTAAAAATATAATTAAGAAAGGATTTTTCCGATTAAACGTAAAAAGAGAGAACCGAAAAAATATGGTTAATTTTATATTTACATTATAAAAATTGATAACATTTTTATTTTAAATAAGAATTGATTTGAGTTATAATATTTTATATTATATTTGTGTTAAAAAATATTTTTTTTAATGATTTGTGAAAAGTTCTTAGTTTACAACAATTCCAGAATGCTAATTTTGTATTTGCTAATTTTTTTATATTAGATATTGTTTTGCAATTACGTTAAAAGGAAAATGTTCTTAAGAAATAATGAGATAATGCTTCAAATATTCCTTCTGCGCTTTTATGTATTAGGGATGACAATGATTAATGAACATTGCGAGCGATATTAATTATTCGTTGGTTGCGTGATACGAAGCTATTAAGTGATGATTACGAACGATGATGAAAATAAAATAAATCTAATAATATTGCATATGACTAATTATCTGCTCCAAAATTTGAAGCGTTATATATAACGTCATCATTATGTATCCTTAATTTTATATAAATTGTATTATGTTTATTGTAAGAATATATATTTCTTAGAAGTATATTTTCCTCTTAACACATGTTTATTATATTCGCAACAAAGTATAAAATGAAACAAATATAAAATAAACAAAGATATTAATTAATATATTATAGTTAAAAAAAATTTTATTTTTGCGAATTTATGTAGATTTTATTTTTGTTTTTATATTTTTTACATACCAAAAATATTATAAAAATTATATAATATTATCAAAATTTAAATCTTTTCTGTATATTAGAATATTGATATAATATAATAATCTTTACTTATTGTTAACTTATTGTATAGTAATTGTATAGTTAAAACAAAAATTAAGGATAAAAATCGTGACATTTTCCTCGATTTCAATGATTAAAATTATTTATAGAATAAATTATTTATAGAATAAAAAAAATATGAATAGTAAAACATCAATTTAATACCTATTAATTAATATTGATATGAAAGAAGGAGGATTGTTTTAATTACAATATATTGTAGAAAAGTAATACAGCATTATGTATCATAAAATACGTATAATAGATACGTATAATGTTGCGAAGTTAATCAACGAGAATGGAGAAGTTATTTAATTTCCACCTTATTTTGTTTTTACATACTTTCATTTAATAGAGAGTTTTTGTTAAATTGATCCATATATTTTGGTCCAAATTGTTTGAAACATATTAGGCTCATATTTCTTCTATATGTAGTATAATTATAACTATTATATTATATTACATTTAAATTATATTTACACAAAATTATTAAGTATATTATATTATAATACATAATTATATTATTGTTTATTTGTGTTTCTGCAGAATCTACTAAATGCGTATTTACACGAAGCCTAAAACAAAAGTAAAATATCGTATTATAATATTGTGATAAAATATTGATTAATGATTTTTTACGTACAAAATAAAACTGACGTATAATATCACTTAAGTCATTAAAAATAATTATAATAAATAAAACAATCTCTAATTTTAATGCACTGATTGTATTCATTGATTTACGCATTTCATGAATATTCTGATAGAACTTTACCTTTAACTATGAAGCGACTCAAAGGACTAGCTTATAGAGTTTCGACGGGAGATAACTTTAACGGAACATACTGTCAAAACTATCACAATATATGTTGTAACACACTTAACGTATCTATGTAATACACTTCATCTCACACAATATATCGGAATGATATTTATAAAATGCTTTCTACTAAGGATATGACAAATTGAAGCGTTATTATTAATTATATTTAATAATTTGGCGGTAAATATTGTAGAGTACAATGGAATACAAACAAAATGTGAAAAGACCATGACAAATAAAATTAGTGAACTAAACTACATATTATAAAAATTATAAATAAGAGATTTCAATCATTGTTATAAAGAAATTTGTTATCGTATTACGTTACATTGAAATATTTTCATTTTAACAACAGAGATTTTAACGGGAGATTTTAATATTTTTTTATAAAAAGAGTATTAACAAGTTTTTAATAAATAGGATAATATTTTAACTAGGAATTTAAAATATTTCTTTAATTTATTTTATACTGTTTTGACAAAACCTTCACTGCTATTTATAATAGTTATAATTTTGAAACCAAAAATTGTCGAAACTTTATTATTTTTGGTCTTATCATGTGTTGATAGTAATCATTAAAATTTTTTGGAAACTACATATAAAGAACTCTTCAAAAATATCAGATTACTGAAAAAAATTTATAATTATTGAATCTATATTTATATCCATATTTATATCGATATTAGTTAAAAAAATCTTTGAAGAAAACATATCTTCATAGATATAGATGAATTGTCATAATATTTGAACGTTTCCGTAATTCTCCTGGATAAAGCCGGTTGAGCGTTTTAATCTTGCCTCGGTTAACTTACAAGATGTAACGACAGCCGCACTCGAGCGTTAGACTCACAGACTCGAACACGCAATCTACTGTAATCCTGTAACACTCGTGGAACCCGCGCATTCTGTATCGTATTACCTGCGGTCTTGAGATAAGGAAGGATTTCTTAAAGAAGAAATCAGCACCGACTGCGAGGAGACCAATATTCGCATTGGTCTCACGTACTTCCTTCGAAAGAACAGCTTCCGCTCTTTCGCCACATACACCGCCATAACTTTTCGCCACGGAAAAGCTTTAAGCACTACACCGCGCAATGTTTCTTTCGATATTTCGACCACCCTCAGTAACGAAATTATAGTACATAGGATTTTCCCAGAAAAGGGTTTATGGTAGTAGAGTGAAACTGACTCTATGTGTAATAAACTTGGGAGAGCTTCTCTTAACAAACGGCTTTTCTATAAGATAATCAAAATTCTTGAAATTATAAAATGAAAAAGTTCAGTGTAAAACTAAAATTTTAAATTAACTTTTAAATGTCAATTCTGAGACTTGTCAACTTATAATGCCAAATGTATTAATTATATAAAATATTTCTACTGCAACACACTGCAGTGTAATCTTTTTATGTGTAATGTATTCTGAAGATTATAGTGTAAATAAATTTCTCTTATAACTACATAAATATGAAATCGGATGAGAATATGGCCATGATTCGATTCATGCTGACAACGTTCATGAACATCGTTTGTCTTTGTTTAACATTTGACAAACAAGGATGAAATGATTTTTAAACATTGTGAGCGCGAATTGGAGCTTAAGAAATATCAATCTGAGATTTGTTGCATTTACGTGTTTTTGCTTTGGATTGTACAGGAATAAAAGACCTTTTGGTTGTTTTTTCATTAAGGCGTATTAACAAGAAATAATGTTATAAGAAGATATTGTTCTTACGTATAACTTTAATAGAATGAGCTCGCTTATAATTCTTCATAGTCGCAGTTTAACGATCCATTATACAAATGGAAAACTGGCTAATGATTATTAAGCTACGTCTTGGACAAAGTGAAAAAGTTAATTTTATATATGATATTTCTATTCAGATAAACAATATTGTACGTATAATCTATTTCTTTTACCCTTTTTTTCTTTCTCTTTAAAAAAAATTAACATTATGTATATTGTATATATGAATAAATAATTTGGTATAACGTAGCAAATTATAATTAATACATAATAATAATTAAATCTAAATTTATTTAAGGTAAATCATTAATTTTTTTACAAATTTGTTAATATTAAAAAATAATGGAATGAGTAATATACATAAATAAAAGACGAGAGAAATATTGACGAGAGAGTAATATTGAGTTGAAAATATTAATAAAAATAATAACTATATATAGTTATAAGAAATATTTATTTCGCATTTTTCTCAATAGTACTTATTTACTTACAATAAGTAAATATTTGTCCAATAAAGAAATGATAGTTAAATTAATTTTTTTTTCCAAATTTTAATCATGATTTTGTACCAAATAAATATATTTTTTTATGTATACTATACAATACATATATATGTGTCTGTATATAATCTATAAAAATATTTTTTAAAATATAATAAACAATAAAAATCTTTCATCATTAATTTAATTATTAATAGTAATTAATGCGAAAATAATATATAGCGAGAGACATCTGAGATGTCTAATTATTTATGTCTAATTATAATGTATAATCAATCAACCCTTTTATTATCAATGTTTTGATGTATGTTGGAAAATAAAATGGATTGTGCCATATGTGGCACAATCCATACTTTATGTCATAAATTTCTTCGTATGCTAAGAAATTTCATAAAATTCTAAATGAGTCACATTTGTGCTAGTTTGTGTTAATTTGTCACGAGATATTTTTTTACATTTTTATATTATTATTTTTATATTATTATTTTTATAGTTAAAAGATCTGCAGTACTATAATAGACTTTTATGCAACATAAATGAGTGAGGAAAGCCAAGACAGATCATATATACATGTTTAATAATAATGTGAATTTGTTTTTACAATTTCCTGTTCAGACAAACTGGACGCCGATTGTTCATCAATCTTAAAATACAATTTTAAAATGAAATCAGAATACATAATATCACAAATTAAATTAATAAGCCATTTAATAATATTGATATCACCTTAATCAGGACTGGAACTTGGGATCTCTCGAATTCCGTGTGGGCATCTTACCAATTCGATCACTGAGGTCATGTTTATTAGCATAAATATAATATTAAATTGCTTGTCAATTTAATTTGTGATGTTTCGTACTTCGGTTTCAGTTTAATAGCGGATTTGATCGAATGCACTCACTGATGCGCATTAAAGTCGTCGTGTATAAAATGTACACAAATTGATGTAAAAATGTGTGATTAATATAAATATAAAAATGGATTAAATCATGAAGTCTTCAATACATTTTGTTGGGCTGTTAAATAAAATCTGTATTTTATAATTCGAAATATTTGCATTTTTACTTTTATGCAAGTTAAATCAGCGTACAGTTTTAATGCGCATTAGTGCGTCCAACCAAATTCGTTATAGGACTGTATTCCAAGATCGACAAATAATCGGCGCATAGTTTGTATGAATTGGAAATTGTAAAAATTCTGCACATAATATATATACACTTAGTTATTATAGATACTTAGTCCCTTAACTAAATACGATATTTTTCATTTATTTATGTTGAACATTTTTGAGTCAATTTTTTACTTAATAGAACTTTATAATTAAAAGAAAAAATATTGTTAAACTGACAAACTGTCGAGAACAAGCACTTACAAACTCAAATAAATTTTTACTAATAAACATAAAAAGGTAAAATATAAAAGAGATAAATACTTATATAATATTTTTCTCTCTCTATTTATATAATTAATGAATTAAAAATTTTAAACTTTTACTTCTTTTATACAAGAAAATGATGTTCTCTCTCTTTTTCTAGAGCTCATTTTGAATCTCACAGAGTTACAATTTTAATCACGTTTCAGTACAACCTATTTTGCTAGTTGCACATCGGACAAAATCAGAGGAAGTATACGGATGTGTGTCACTGCATTTTCTAATTTAAAATCTGTTCATGTTTCTACTTTTCATCGGCACTTCTATATTCCCCATTTTATAATCTGTTTATAAAAATTAGAAAAATCCGTTAAAGAAAGTAGAATAATATACAAATAAAGATTTTGTCATTTAAAACTGTTCCTTAACTTTATATGTATTTAACCTAATCTTCCGAATCTACTTCCGAATCTATTTAACCTAAAATAATTTTTATGTCCCTATTACATTTTTATATGGTAATTGCATCCTTTTTTCATGACTTTGTTTTACAGCTTATAAACATTAATTTGATTAACAGTGAAAAGTTTTAACAATTTGTTTTTTCTAAAATTTTTAATTATTATATGCATAATGTTTGAGTCAGTATAATCCGATGGAAAGAAATTGGTATTTTAATAATGTCAATTACTAAAGTTTAATAATGTTTAATGATGTTTGATAAAAAAACATTATTGAATTGAGTAAGAATTTATTATGCTGTACATAGAATGTTTGACAACGAATTCAGTTATCATTTTTAAAAACATTACCAAATATTGTAAGAAAAAAAGCAATTTTTATACATTGCTCTTTTCTTATTTATATTATTATTCATATTATTTAATTATATTATTATATTATGGAACATACATATAATTATGGATTATAATTTTATTTAATGTTTATTTTATTGCATAGTCTGTTGTACAATACTATAAGTTACTTACACTGACAAAAAAGTGTTTGGTATTTATGAATGTAATTGCAAAGAAAAATGTTAAATATCAATTATAAATACAATCAAAAGCTCCATTTTTATAGTTATTAATACTGTAATGTTAGTAATTTTTTTTACCATATAATTATAGTCACAAACAATTTTTCTCCCACAGTTAGTGTAGAATTTGTTGTAAGTTATATCTCATTCAAAACAAATATTTTGTGTAACATTTAAGAAACAAATATAAGAAATACATTTGTATGTCATACTCAACTTATTTTCGTTCAAATCATATCAAATCGTAAAAAATATTTTTCTTACTTAATTTTTTGATGAATGTACTTTTCATTTATATTTTTTGTTATTTACTTGAATTTTCAATAATTATCGTTTATAACAGTCCATTTTATTTTTATATCGTAAATGTATAAAATAACATGTCGGGTTATATTGACTCGAGCAATGCAATACAGAAAATTCGAACAAAATAACAGGATTAAAATAATCATCTCTGGTCATCTTAATTCGTAAATATGTCAAATAATACAAAATAAATTAAATTACATCTCGATGTTTTGTGCTTTTCTTACTTTCCGACTGGATAGAAGATATTCTTTATTAATGTATTAATTATGTATTTGCTGAAGATGGCTAAAACCGATAGCCAAAACGTTCAATACTAATATCTTTTAATACACATTATACTATTAATGATTATATAAGTGTAGATTGCGCTCCTCCTATCACGCTGACTCCAAAGCAGCCCCCTTAAATCTGTATTATATTTTAAAATAAATTAAATTTTTTACAGAAACATAAATGTCAAATCTGTCTTTCCGAAGTTTAATTTAAATAATTTATGTATCCTTTGTCATATACTCGAAATATGTATGCTAAATATGTATGATCCTAGTATGTAAAAATTAAGCGATAAAACAAAATAATAAGATAGTAAATACAAAAAGTGAATTTAATATGAAATATCAATTTAATAATCTTTTTTCTTGAATGTCAAAAACACAAGACAGCTTGTACTGGAACGAAAGTGTTAAAGCATAAAACGCGATAATATTACGATAATATTGTTACAGTTACATTGTATTAGAGACGCGATACATAACATATGCAGCCATGCATGTGATGTATGCACGAACTTTTTTAAAATAAGCTTTATACATTGTAACGTCATGACCATCGATGAAACTTTTCTTGTTCACATCATCGTTGAAAACGAAAATCGTTTATTAACTTGTGCTAACAAAGCCATATGGTCTGCAAGGCATTGAAATTTAATTAATTTTTAGAATTACGTGTAATAATTTAGAAACTTGCTTTTGTTACTATTAAAGGGTTCTCAATTCTCCTTTTTATTATCTTTCCAAATTATTTTAACTATAATAATCTATATATTAGGTGTAGTAAAAAGAAATCCATTATTTTTCCATTCAATTTCATGCAAAAATAATGGATTTCTTTTTACTACACCTAATATATCTCTTGTTGAATTATACTATAGTTAAAATCGTATCAACATTATTATTAATATTATGTATATTGTTGTTAACATTGTTGCATAACTTGATTAATAATTACATAATTAGGTGTTATATGAACATAATCGTAACGTCTCTATATCAGCAAGAATATATGTACTATAAGCATCTCTGTTACATCTCATTTACATATAAAAATTATCGGTTTTGCCTTTTTATATAGACATGATTACTCATGTAGGATTTAAAGAAATACGCGGTTGGAATGTTTAAAGGCAATATTTATAGATATAATCGTGTTACTCGTACAAAAAGCTCTGAAAGCTCTCGCAGTTCGTAATTTCGTGGGAATTATGTTGTCGTGCGCGGAATTTTGCTTGCGATCCGTTATTATTGCGACGTGACACATCATGATACCGCATGGTATAATAAATTTGATTGGTGTAACGATCTTACTAACGTATTTTATCGCAACAATCTCTGCCGGTCTGCTACCCGGTGCATGATTTAGCTCGATCGGACCATACGGCTCAATCTGCTCGTTTCCGCTCTATGGAGAATGGCTTGTGAGTTTCTGTCACGATTAATCTCTCGTGGATGGTCGTCCGAATTAATCTGGGAAATTAGTACTCCCGTAAGTAACTGCAGTTAGACGACGAAACGTGGCCATCGATTAGCTTAGATCGACTCTCGCTTTACATGTTGAATACACATTACCTATCTAATGATGTTGTATCATCCCAAAATTCAATTTTCCTCTAATATCTCAGAAGAAAAATATGTCGCATCTTTAATCTTTAATCTATCTATCTAATAAGACATTCTGATACCTCTCTCACATTGTTATTTTACGTTTGTTATTTTATACCTACTTTATATCATAACGATT
>Ga0157364_1004940_pt1 | contig 13428 bp, 9 predicted proteins | sample AttsexASBM2_FD_111476 | JGI IMG/M metagenome (GOLD analysis project Ga0157364, IMG submission 111476) | Fungus gardens microbial communities from leaf cutter ant in Ribeirão Preto, State of São Paulo, Brazil - Atta sexdens ASBM2 | ecosystem: Host-associated > Fungi > Mycelium > Unclassified ... | reverse complement strand
GAAGGCCAAATGTTAACGCTTTAAAACCACAAAAAGGCGGGAAGATATATAAAATTTAAATTGTTATTTCGGTTGTATCAAATCTAAAGCTCAGAACTTTTTTGTACACCTAATATATTATTTATGTTATCTAAATTTGTATAAAAGAATATTTTTTAATATTTCTGAAATATCTTTTGCATTATCATACCTACACAACACGAATGACTATTTTTCAACTTATAGTCGACTTTTCTTAGTCCGCTTACAGTCGACTATGACAAGTCAGTCGGCTGTTCCGAGTTAATTTAAAGTCAACTTTCAAGTCGTCTTATAGTCGATAGCAGTCGATTATTTGCTGACTATTAATTGACTTCTGAAAGTCGACTAAAAGTCAACTAAGCACAATCGATTGTTAGTCAAACATGTTTTAGTCAACTACAATATAAGTCGGCAGCGCGAGTTCCGACTGTCGCCGCGTGAAGACCACGCAGTGGAGCATCAGTCCATATTTAAGATTAGTTCAATGCTATTTTTGCATTCCATTTTTTTGTTATTAGGTATGGATGATTGTAAAATATTTTTTAATTATCACAAATATCCTAAATAAGTTAACTTAAAAAAAATAGAACATTAATATTCAAAAATTGACTATTCGATAATTCGTCAATTTTTATTAGCTCGATTAATAATAGTCGATTGTTTTCGAGATATTTATCAACTATTAATCAATTATTAATCGATTCAGGGCCCCTATTCTGTAACTGTCGGTAGGCATGTAAAACAGTTACAGACTAGGGACCCAGATTTGATTAAAAAGTTGACTCTTGACTTCTCCAGTCTACTTACAGTCGACTTTCAGTTGACTTAGAATGTCGAATGTTAATCAATTTTTTTTGACATATTCATCAAGTATTAGTTGACTGTAAAGGGAATATAAACTATTCATAGCTTCGCTGGCGAAGACTCTTCACTCCGCCGTAAACGAAATCAATAACGCTCTTCGCTACAGCTCTCTGAGTCGACATTCGGGCTGACTTTGAAGTCTTGATTTCTCCACTCAACTTATATCGACTTCGTGTTGTTTATGTATAAAATGCCTATATACATTTTCTTTCTTTTTTACAATCGCTGTTCGATATAGAAAAATATTAAGAAAAATTGAAAAATTAAAACAATTTTTGCTTTGTTTTTAAATAAAAACTACAAGTTAAGGAAATGAAAAAATGTATTGTACATAATCGTATATAGAATGGGAAAAAAAGATCAACATTCTTGAATGACTCGGAAAATATAAGCTTTGTAGAAAAATGTTTCAGACAAAAGTTAGGGCTTAAAAAGATCTATTTACTGATCTTATCAGTTTGACCATATTATGATTGACCAGAACATGATCCTGAATAACATTTAAGAGGTTTTAGCCGTTGATCGGATACCTTGCCGGCGATACTGTAACTTTTAAGCTTTATAACTCGAAAAGAACTTAATGAAAAATAACTTTTTTATTACAGTGTTTTGAAAAGCTCTTGACAGCCATTAAATTCTGATATCAAAAATAGAATGTTTCATTTAAAAAAAGCGATATGACTCGACTTTGGTCAAGAATGCCATCCGAAGTCACAACATTTCTCTAGAAAACTTATATTTTCCGAGTTATTCAGAAGTACCGATTTTTTTCCCATCCTGTATAATATATAAAAAATATATATAATTATATATAGAATATTATTTAATGTGACAATTTTATTTTTTCTGTACAAAAAATAAAATTGTGTCACATATAATATTCTATATATAATTATATATACTTTTCATTTATTATTGTACATGATTATGTACATTTTTTTTCATTTATTTAATCTGTAGTTTTTATTTAAAAACAAAGCAAAAATTGTTCTTCTAATTCTTTTTCAATTCCTAATATTTTTCTAATATGTCAAACAGCGATTGTAAAAAAGAAAGAAAACACATACAAACATAATACAAAAGAATTTTATACATAATATAAAAGAATTTCAAATGTAAAAATTATTTTTTTAATTATTTGTTTAATTATCTTATTTTTTTTATTACATATGAATTTTTTTTATTTACATATGAACCAAAATTATACAAAAGAAAGAAAATGCATCTTCCATGTGACACAATTTTGTTATTTTTCTTCATATCATTTACTCAAAGACGTTCAATTTATTGCCCAGCGCGTTCAACTACTGCCAACGGGCAGCTGGGCAGTGGGCGCCCGCGAGTAGTGCCCATCTGCTTGGTTTAATGTATCGACAAGTGACGAATCGCGCAAGCTGTTTGTGCGCGCAAAAATGCTCACGTCTGCACACATCTTTACACTTGACACGGTTTCTAAAAATAATCATGCATCTCTTTCACATTTATATTTAATGAAAATGATATTTAACAACTTAAGAATTTAATGCTTTCTTTACGATACTAACACTAATTTAAAATTATAATTTTATATACTTTATATAATTTAATTGATATTATTTATGATATTGCTGTTTTATGAAATTAATTAAATATTTCCTTTATAACATACTAATCCGATGGATTGTGGCAATCCGGAGATTATTAAAATTTACGTAATAAAAGTCTGGAAAATTGATAGAGTCGTAAATTAAATAGCAAATTAAAAGCATAACTAACCAAATAAAACGGTAAATTGTCTTGCGACTGACAACTAGATATTTTGTTTCAAGCTTCAAATATGAGCATTTTAAATTACAGTAGAATTTGTAACAGATAAAATGAAATGAGAGATGGGATTTTAGTTCGATGCTCTTCAGGATCGTACAGACTTGCATGCGGGACTAGAACAAGATACTACTGTGGAGCAGGCCAAGGAGGCCAATGAACTGCACGAATTGTTCAATCCGGTTGGTTTTTTAACGACTAATCACAGTAGTATTATTTATTACTCTAAATGAATTGACATGACATATGTTTTTTAAATTACATTCTGTCAACAAGCGAGCCACTAATATTCGTCGAAATGTTTAATATCTCGCACTTATTATTCTAAACGAATTGTGAAGTACATTTTTTAAATCACATTCTGCCAATAAACGAGCCACTAATAATTCATCGGAACATTTAATGATGTTCTGCGTACAAAAGTATCTCTTACATTTAGGGTTGGTTTGGGAAAGTTTGATAATGGCTGTGTTCAGCAGAAAAAGCAATTTTGCAACTGTTGTAAAATTTTTCAAAACATGATCGATTATACGTTTAGATTTATAAGACACCAAAAGCAAGAACCAATCGTATTGAAAAATTTTATAACAGTTGCAAACCTGCTTTCTTTATTGAACGCAGCCAATATTTGAATAAAGTTTGAAAATACAGATATGCATGATTTATGCTTTAAGAGTCTATTTTATGTGAATGTTACGTTTACAAATGCGAATTCCTTAAAACCTTAAACTAATTTTGAAACTTACAAAATCTACTTTTTTTCTCAATAAATCTTTTTTTTTTTCTTTAAAATAAAATTATTTTACAATCGTACTTTTGCATGTAGCAACATTTATTGAACGCTTACTTTTTAAATTGAAGGAAAATTCACTGTCTTTGTTTCTTATCTTGTATTTTTGTAAAGAAAAACTTATACATGTATAGAGTATATATTATTAATAATATATACAATATATGTATATATTATTTTTATTTTATTTTATTTAGAACAATGAGTACATTCAATCAGTGGCACGATGTCTACAAATGATGCTTCGTATAGACGAATATCGCTTTGCATTCGTGTCTGTCGATGGAATTTCGACTCTTCTCAGCGTTCTGTCTGGCAGAGTAAACTTCCAAGTACAATATCAACTTATTTTTTGTTTGTGGGTACTTACTTTCAATCCTCTCTTGGCAGAAAAAATGAATAAGTGAGTAGCATATCCTTTGTTTCCAGTTGTTTTACTAAAGATACTCTAATAGATCATATTCAATTATTATTATGTTGTACATGATACATTGCAGATTCAATGTCATACCTATTCTTGCTGATATACTCAGCGACTCAGTCAAAGAAAAAGTAACACGTATTATACTTGCAGTGTTTAGAGTAAGTTGGGATGTGTTATAGAGTAAAAAAATAGTTAATTTTAATTATCTCAAAGTTGGTATTTTTTTTATTAACAGAATTTAATTGAGAAAGTAGAAGATGGACAAGTAGCTAAGGAACATTGCATCGCTATGGTACAATGCAAGGTGTTGAAACAACTTTCGATATTATGTCAACGAAAGTTTGATGACGAGGACATCACTGATGATATCGAGTTCCTCAATGACAAACTGCAAGCATCTGTGCAGGATCTAAGTTCATTCGATGAATATTCGACGGAAGTAAAATCTGGTCGTCTAGAATGGTCTCCTGTTCACAAATCGGGCAAATTCTGGCGTGAGAACGCTAATCGTCTTAACGAAAAGAATTATGAACTCTTGCGGATTCTGGTTCACCTATTAGAAACTAGTAAAGACCCGCTTGTTCTCAGCGTGGCTAGTTTCGATATCGGCGAATACGTGCGCCATTATCCACGTGGCAAGCAGTATGTTTAACTTATAGAAATATCATATTAAATTCTATCTACAATTGTAATTTATTAAAATATTGTTTATTTTAGCATAATTGAACAACTTGGTGGAAAACAGCGCGTAATGCAACTTCTTGGACACGAAGATCCTAATGTTAGATACGAGGCTCTTCTTGCAGTACAAAAACTTATGGTACATAATTGGTAAGTTACAGAATTTAAAAAATTTTATTCATCTTTTATTATTTTATGTATATATCTAAAACAATTGTTTTCAATACTGGTAGTATATCGGAACATGATCTATATATTTTTTAATTTAATTATAATTTTGTAAATATTTCTCAAATTTATGTTTATTATCTAGGGAGTATCTTGGAAAGCAATTAGAGAAAGAACAGACAGGTGCATCTGGAGCACCTACTAACAAACCTGGAGTACAAGTGCCAGCGAAAGCTTGAATATTCGTGCAACTTGCAAATTTTCTGATTTCGAAAAATTTCGAGAGTATTATATAGTTCGCATGATATAATTATCATCTGCTTATTGTAAATTATATAAAATTCAAGATACATATATTCCCTTCCATTCTATATTATTGTAAAAAAAAGAGAAGATATATAACTAAGTCCATCTCTTTTTTGTGCAAGTTAAGGCTCCTGAATAGTCATCACAATATATTGAATCATGACATCAGAAATGACAGGTTAATTTTTATTACGTGCCATTTATAAATAAAAAAAATTTATAAATAAAGAAAATTTAGATAAAATAACGAGATTGCTTTAAAACATTTGTAAAAAACTATGCTTATCCCCCTTGACAGTCAATAAATAATCATAAAAAGTGATAAAAGGCACATTAAGTACTTTTATTCAATGCGCATACGTAGCTTATTTTCACTTACGTGCTTTTTATCACTTTTTACTGACTGTCAAGAAGGATAAGCATAGTTTTCATCCATTTATATAAATGTTTTAAAGCAATCTCATCATTTTGTTTTATCCAAATTGTCTTTATTTATAAATAGCATATAATAAAAATTAACGTGTCATTTCTCGCTTCTAACGTCACGATTCAATATGACTATGGTGATTACTCAAGCGTCTTAATTTTTGTAATAAACTATTGATCGAATGTATATATAGATATTTTATGTCGCGAATATGAAATAAATATAAAACATCGGTGTAATAAACTTCATCGTGTAATATCTTAGTCTTATGAAAAGAATTTGTTCTCTGGAATTTTAGAAAAAGAAAAAAATAAAATTTTATTCTGTTGAGAAAAACTGTATACGCGATATATACGCACATTTCGTACAGACATGTTTTCACGTTATACTCGCCTAAATTTCAATTTAATGTTTATATTGCAGGACGCTAGTTGTATTACAAGAAATTTAAAGATATATGGTATCTCGATTTCGTCTACAGTATCTTCTTCACCACATAAACGACATCTTTTATCATCCTCATCACTTCTATTTGTCACTGTTAATTCTGATCCAAGTAAAGAGCCGCATTTATGACATGCTAAAGTCTGCAAATAAATAATATTTATCATAAATATTTTAATCAGATATTTGTGATTAAATAATCAGATCTGATATATGATTAAATCATGTATACATAATGCTTAATGAGTATATTAACATATTTAAAAAAAAGAATATAAAAAAATTATATCTTGTTGCTTACTGTTATTTTATCAGAACAATGAAAGAGACGATCTTGAAGAAGATATGAGCAACCATGAGAAATCAAAGCGTCTCGTTCCATCTCTCCAAATCGAATACCACCACCACGCCGACGACCTTTAATAGGTTGCCTCGTTAACATATCAATCGGTCCGGTACTTCTCACCTGAAAATGAGATATGTTTAGCCCATTTCTATTATAATTTAAAAAACAAAGTCGCTCACTGTCGAACTATGTATATTAAAAATAGATAGAGACTATGTATATTAAAAATAGACAAAAAATAAATCAGCCAAATGGGAATTGCAATCAAAATGTAAATACACAAAAAAGCAATATAAATATAAAATAAAAAAGGAATGTGAAAAATCCTTTAAATAAGAAGTACCAACCAATCCAATCAAAATTGGATATTGAAATAATAATTCTATATGCAATTTACGTGTATATTATATAATGTATATTATATAATAAATATATTTACTTCAGATATATATGACTGCACGCAGATTATATTTTCGAAAGTAATAATTATGTCCAATATCTAAGTTTAACCATAGCGTTTCTTAATTAATTTATTTATATGTCAGTCTTGTTTCCAATGTATTATGAAAAATTCTGTTCTCATTAAATGTCAATATAAATTAACTACCTGCCACTTGTCAGAAACCATGTGTCGCAATCTTTGGTAATGCACAATGCCAAAGAAGATACTGGCGTTCATCTCACATCCATAAATGCCTGAATACATTCTTTCAGTTCCGTAATAATTATAACCACCAAGTTCTAATAATTTCCCAAAGTAGTCCACAGCTGTATTCTCTTCGTCAAACCTAAAGGGCGTGGCATCGTGTACCAATCCATGTACAGCCGCCGATTTTCCAGCCATCACTTCGATCATCATAGCTATGAAAAACAATTATCGCTTTATTGCAAAGCCGTTAATATCTAAATTACATTTTCTTAGTAATTTATTATAAAAAATTAATATTTAATATTGCCTATCCAAATACTTACGTTAAGGACAAATCTAATTGAAAATCGCTTTATTGCAAAGCCGTTAATATCTAAATTACATTTTCTTAGTAATTTATTATAAAAAATTAATATTTAATATTGCCTATCCAAATACTTACGTTAAGGACAAATCTAATTGAAAATCATCAATTCGTCATTGTTATATTATATTATTTTATTAGGAGTGTGATTTAGTTTTGAAAGTTTTGCAAGAAATGACATTAATGTCAGTGTTATTGAAGACATTCCAATCGCAACTGTTTCTTAATACTTTAGGGCATACAAAAAAAATTTAATCAGTAAAACATGGGAAGGTTGAACATGGACCTAATGGAATCGGGAGCTAGTATCAAGCCTCTCTTCTTGAGAACATGTCGAGGGCGTGGATGAGGGGGATAGATCCTACCTTGAGAGAAGTCTCGGATCTTTCCATGCCGCGTCGAACTTCCACCGATAGACCATCAGTCTACAATATATATAATAGAATGAAGAGATAACCGAACTGCGGGCTAAATGTATTGCCTGTCGTAGGCTACTTACACAGGCGCGAAGGCGGAAGGGGTTTGGGTTCTGAAATGAGGCGAGGAGGAAGATGATAGGCACGATTCGTAGATCGAAGATCGACCTGTGGAGGGGATCGATATACTGGATGGAGACTCTTGGAATATGCCATACAGAGTGGTTATGGGAAAGATACACGCCGGCTCTAGCCATCATGAAGGCGTTCCCCCATGAAGTAATACAGGAAATTGTGGGCAATGCTGTTCCTGCGAGAGAACATGGTGATTGTACAATCAATAATGGAGCCCTCGTCCTAAATGAGACGAGTTGTGACAGTGACGGAGAATGAGATCACAGCGACATGTAAAAGGATTATGATCAGGCGCTTGACCCAGGTGATATCGCAAGCCGCGTGGTAGTGGGTACAGCCCAGTATCTATCTCCATCAGTGTCTTATGGGGACGCTGCTTCACGCTGTATCAAGGAGGAGTGCTTCCCGAGAAGCTGGAAAACCTGATTTCCTTCTACAGGTCCATCTATTTACTTAAGCGGGAAACTATGAAAGAATTTTAGGCAATAAATTACACAGATGCCTAAACGCTACAGGAAGTATTTCTGATCTGCAATATGGATTTAGGCCCCATCAATCGATGGTGGATGCTATACGGAAATTGCGAGAATTGGTGGATGTCATGTAGGACGAGGGTGCGTCCTTGGACATAGCCAATGTCTTCAACTTGTTGAGCAGTTATCCGCGAGGCCTTGGCGGTTAAAAGTGTGCCGGAGTATCTCCGATGCGTCCTAGAAAACTACTTATTAGAAAGGAATTTGGCTATTTATATAGATAGATTGTTATGTCCAGCAGGACTCCACGATTTCCTCGTTTCGCGAACGTCCGACAAGGTGATTGGGACAAGGCGCGAGAAAAAACGCGAACATTAACGGTTATCAATCAGCGTACGTGGCAATATTTACGAAACATGTTGAAAATCTTCCCAATGATTTTGGAAAGATAGGCAAAAACATAGATACCCAGTATCCACGATAATAGATACCTGATCCACGGTAGACGACAGGATTACAAATCATGTTGAAAGAGTTCGGTTTAAAAACATTCAGTACATAATATCTAAATGTAGCTCAGGGATTCTGAGTAAATAAAAAGTCACATTTCCAAACGCGTAATAACATGTTGAAGAGTTGTTGTTTTCTCGTCAACAACAGAAAGCGATAAAAATAGCATAACAGCAGTAATTTTAATTTTTTGCTGACGAAAATTTGGAGCAAATACTGTCAAGAAAAGGCACGTTCAAGTATCTAACAAAAATGAAATGTGAGTTTTAAAATAAATTATAACCAAGTTTGAAAGGGACGATAAGTGAAATATCTCCTCTCTTCAAAAAGAGAAGTTTAAACTAAACTCGCCAATGGGTAATAATAGATCTAAAAACCTAGAGAAAGTGATGATATATCATCAATAAATTCTCAAGAGATTGAAACTTGTAGTGCGGGCGAAGCAAATTTTGGAAATAGTTCACCAGGAACACGAGAAACTAATTTCCAAAAGAGTAGAAAAATTTCTCCAACTCGAATCACCGATTTTCCAAATTAATACGTCCCATCAAAGAACTATCTTCCAAAACTCTCAATATAAATCGTCACACCGCGAGACTTTCATTATTTTTCTGCTCTTATTCCATGTCCGGTTCTGCTTCTCAGTCAGTCAGTCATTTTCACAGTCTATCAGTCATTACTTCCATAGTCTATATTCGCTCAATCAATCAAGTAACATATACATAGATACAGTTCAGTGCATTTTCAATACCTCACTGATTGACTGATTGAGATCAGAGCTACCATCAGTTTAGAAGACAAAAGACACCAAAAACAAGGCGTTCCGAAATAATAAGTTCCTTTTTTTCCCTTTTTATTATCCTTTAGTAACGTAATTGTCAACGTAGTGTCACGATCAAGGAATAACCATCCGTTCAGAGATTGGCTTCGGAATCGGCTTTACATAGAAGCGTGTAGATTGTTGGACGAGGTGTACGCGGAATTCCAACGACATGCGAATTCAGAAAATTCGGCAAACCCTGCTGAGAACATCCATCCATCACCACTATCACCGGCACCGCCGGTACCAGCAGATTCACCGCAGCCTCCAATTTAGCCGTTGCATATAGTGGCGGCTTCCCAATCACTTTCCCGTTCGCTCTCTCCACTTTCCCGCGTACCTTCTTCCATTTCCGGAATCTGCTTTCCCCGCGCCGTCCGACACTTTAACCTTATGAATTTTCCTTGACATCCCTCCGCTAACATCCATCTCAATTCCGTTTTTCCCTAGAGGAGGGAGAAACTTCACGGACAGCATAGAATTCCTAGAAAAAATTGCTCCTCCACTGAGATCATATTTCTGCGTTCAAGAGAGTGACTCATTTGAGTCACTCGTTAGACAATTCCCGCGGATCGAACCTATTCCCGAGGAGATTTTTACGATCGAGCCTCATTATTTTGATCCACAAGAAATCTGGTGTGAAATTATCCAATCTCCTCGTTTCTGTATTTCCTTTCATTCCGGTGTTTATTTCGAATTCCGCCTACATTCTATTTACTATTTACTAGAGGCATCCCCAAAGTAAGTTTCTCTACCTTAGGAAAATGAAATGAAAGATAGAACAATTATACACTTTTTTATTTTATTAACTTCATCCTTAAGTTATTTCTCAACGTAGTCACCATTAATATTTAATCACTTTTCATAACGTGACACTAGTTTTTGAATACCGTTGTTATAAAAAAAGATCGTGATCTATAGATCGGAGCTACGATTTCACTTCAGCCTTGACTTCGTCATCGCTATCAAAACGTTTGCCACTCAAATGTTTTTTAAGCGCAGGAAACAGGTGAAAAATCACATGGTGTTAAATCTGGAGAGTATGATCAAAAATTTCTCAAGGAAATTTTCGTAACAAATCCTGTGTTTATCTTGCTGAATGAGAACGTGCAGTCATGAAAACAAAAAACTTTTTTCGATAACAAGTCTAGTCTCTTTCGTTTTTTAATGGCTTTTTTAATAGTTTTTTTAATGACTTTCAGTTTTATTAAAGTGTCACAATATCATTCAGCAGTAATTGTTCTTCCTGTTTCAAGAAAATCTACCAAAATAACATACTGTATTGTCCCAAAAAATCGTTGCCATGACTTTTCCAGCAGAGTGGACGACTTTACATATTTTTGGAGTGCTTTCTTCAAGTTTTCCATATCATGCTTTGTTTCTTTATTTCTTGAAATATGATGATGGACCCAAGTTTCATCTCCTGTGACTATTCGAAAAATTAAATCATTTCTTTGTTCATGATAAAGTTTCAAAATATTGAGTGCAGCATCAATTCGTGTCTTTATGATCATCAGAAAACAATCTTGAGACCCATCTTGCGCATACCTGTAAGAGTATGTTGATAGAAGAATGGAATAAGTACGGAATAGTGGAGAGTAGAGCGGTGTAATAGCTGAATGTGAAGAACAAAGGATCTTAATTCGAGTTCCGGTTCTATCTTACGATAATGCAATTCATTACACATTATGCGTCCAATTGTTCAAATCCAGTGATGAGCGGCTAACATTCTTGTTTAAATTGTGTTGAATATCATCTATCATAAGACGACGATTGTTTTAGACAATTGCACGAATTGCTGCAATAATATCAATATTGGTTGACGTGCGCGGCCTACCGCTTCGAAACTTATCATGAATTTCCATTCGATTATTAATAAATCCTGATCGGCGAACTATTTACATACTCATACATTGTTCTCCATATACAGAGTTAGTTGACGATAAATATTTATTGTACTTGCATTTTTTACGATCAAAAATCGAATTACCGCACATAATTCGCAGTTGAACACGTTTTGTATTGGCGCTTCCATGATTAAAATTTACTCGGCTAACAATGGCTGCTGTAAAGGCAACTCTGCCTGCAAAAATGTTGCTAATATATTCCAAAGAAAAAACCCTATAATGCATAAGCTACTCATACAACTGGTTTTTTTATTTACGATAGAAAATTTACTTTGGGATGCCCCTCGTAGTCCCGATGGAATTCTTCAATTTTTTTTCTCTTTCGTCTGTTACTATACGCAAAATAAATTAAAAATAAAATCAGCACTACTCGATGTTATTAAATTTTTATCTCTCTCATTCTCTAAATTTTAAAATCCTGAAACTTCGTAGTCGTTAGCTTTACCTTTTCAAGGATCGCACGTTGTCTAGTCCCAGGTTAAAATGATTAGATTCCTTGATTCGAAATTTGACCGACGATCGCACCGCTTGTAGGAAACAAGTGTCATAGCGGCCTTGCAGGACGTTGATCTATATTCCGAGACGAGCACAAAGAAGTTCGACTCGCGGCATTCGCCTCTGTGCAGACAAGAGTCTGACCTGCGAGACAAGAGTCTGACTGTCTTTCCAAGTATCCATTCCCGCGTACTATTTCTGCTCCTTTTCATTCCAATAAGATCATAAATTTAAAATTTTCAAGGGTTTGGTAATAATATGATTGCTTTATGCGCGTAGAGATGATTTGCGGAGTTCCTCAAGATCCTTGGACTGATCCTGTGGAACATCGGATACTCGATCTTAAGACACGCTTTGCAGATTGGGTGCTCGATACTCTATTACGCCGACATGTAGTGAACCCTCTTTTGAGAGACCTCTGATTTAGGCAAAGTTTGGGATGGTCTCTGTTATCAAGTCGGATCCATCGAACAGTTGATCCTAAATCTCCGTCGACAAGACACAGGTAGCGGCGGGCAAGGTGCCGCAAGCATCTCTATGGAGCGATGGTCTCAGTAAGGTCCACCGAGAAATATCTAGGACTTGTTCTGGACTCTCGGTGGATCTTTCGAGACCACTTTCGCCTTCTCCTGTCAAAGAGTAGATCGATAGCCGTGGCGTTGAGCAGATTGACTGCTAACATTAGCGGACCCGACGAATGTCGTCGTTGGGTCGCATCGTGCCGTCGATCATCTTTTATGGGGCCCCTGTTTGGGTGCAGATAGCTATGAATAATCGAGTCATTTGCAAGGATATGGCGCGGCTGCAGCGGCAATTCATGCTTAAAGTTATAAGAGGATATAGGATCATCTCATACGAGGCAGCAGCACTTACTTACGAGAATGATCCTTTTTAAATTATTCGCGAACCGCTGCAGGCGTACCTACCTACGTAGGCAGAACATCTTGCAGCGGGACGGGATAATAGCGCCGAGAATTCTGCTGATTCTTATTTGCGAAAATGAAGAAAGATTCATGGCGCGATGGAGGCAGCAGTTGCGAGTTCCCTCCCGACGCGCCCGGGTTCGTACAAGAGATACTCTGATGGGCAGACTGGAAGAGGATGGGAAGAGCATATGGTGACTTTACCTTCCGCATGATTCAGATCTTGACGGGATATGGTTGTTTCGGAACTTATCTCTGTGAAATAAATAGGACGGGATTCCGGGATCGCCGATTTGTGCCCATTGTAGGGCAGTGATGAACTGGAGAGGCACACTCTCCTGTATTGTCCCATCTAGACGGCAGAATGGGGAGGGGGGGGGGGGGGGGCTCTTCCGTAAACTAGGGCTAGATATGGATTGGGGGGGAAAAGGGGGGGGGAATATATGGGGACAATTTGGGGTT
>Ga0157364_1004939_pt1 | contig 13429 bp, 7 predicted proteins | sample AttsexASBM2_FD_111476 | JGI IMG/M metagenome (GOLD analysis project Ga0157364, IMG submission 111476) | Fungus gardens microbial communities from leaf cutter ant in Ribeirão Preto, State of São Paulo, Brazil - Atta sexdens ASBM2 | ecosystem: Host-associated > Fungi > Mycelium > Unclassified ... | reverse complement strand
TCAGTAATAGTCAATATAAGTAAATAAATCAATAAGCCAATCAAGGCCAATAATCAGTAAATCAATCAATAAACCTTGACTTATTAAAAATCATAAAATATTTACTATTTGGAATGTTTATTTAAAGACCATATTTCTTATTTTATATTTTAAGTAAGTTTTCGAAAACAATTTCTTATTTAAAAAAGACATTACCTTCGAAAACTTATTTAAAATAAAAGACAAGTTATTTTTCTATTTTAAAAAAAGTTATTCTATATTTGAAATAAATGTATTTTCGGATCCTATTTTTTATTTTATATTTTAAATAATTTCTTGTGACCTATTTCTTATTTAATATTTTAAATAAGTTCTTGGAATCTATTTTATATTTTTTATTTCTAATACAGAATAAGTCATATCAATTACTTTACCGATTCTTACGATTTCATATTTTAAATAAGTTTTGGAAACTTATTTTTTATTTTTTATTTTAAATAAGTCATATCAAATATTTTACCGAGCCCTGAGAATTATTTCCGTAAATCATTGTATACGTATATAACGAAAATATAAATTTTATCAATTAATATCAATAAATTAATATATGATATTTAGTAGTTTTGAATGGATTTTTGATGTCTTTGTTGAAGATATTATTCATAAATCAGAAAATATAAAGTCTTTAATTGAAATATCCATTTACATCCCTTCTTATATGTAAATAATACATCTAATTTATATGTAAAGAAAGCATTTTATTATACACTGAGAAAAAAATTTATTAAATTTTAATAAACATTTTTTAAATAATCCTAAAAGTAATAAATATTTAGATAAAATATTTAGATAAAATGATAGTTAAATTAAACTAATAATTCTAATATATATATATATATTAAATATATAATAAAATACACTTTTTCTAATAACTGATTGATTAAAATTAAAATTTATAGTTTATATAAAATAAAATTATACTAATTTGTATATTGTATATATATATATATAATATTTAGAATAAAGAAATTAAAATACTTTAGAAAAATGAAACCATGCAATGAAATAAATATGCAATATTTAAAAAGAAAAAAGTATAAAAATCAATAAAACACTAATATAATTTTCAATAAAAGTACAAATATTTATATAAATATTTTATATTTATTTTATATTTATATTTTATATTTATATAAATATTTTTTTCGAGTAAATGATTTTATAAATTTTTTATTAATCACAACCGTCTCTGTAATTTTCAAACTCACCGTCATAGATTGTAAAAGCGCATTAGTCCTACGTTCAATTTCAGCCTTTGGCACTCCACAAAATGTATTTCTCTTACGATTAAGGGTGTTTGTCCCTATAGGCGGATTTGTGCTCACCATATTGAACTTCACGTAATTATTCACTTATCGATTCACAAACAATAATAACACGGACTATCATATAATTATATTGGATTGTACATTCTACACTTTTCACGTAGTTCTTCCGTGATCCGCACTATTTGTATTCAATGCAATCATTATTAAATTTATTTAGCCGAATTATAATTCTTTTACTTTAAGCGACAATTTTCTTAGACTCTTTTTTTAGACGTTTCTTTCTTAGACGTTTCTTAGATTCGTTTCGAATAGTTATGATGACGATAACGAACAGAAGATCTAGCGAAAAGAAATCTAGAACGGCACGACAATGACCCGTGGAGATGCAAGACAGAAGATCATGTTGTTCGGTAAGAACAATGACGTTCATGCACCAGTGGTCCTGGTTTCAATTAGACGTTGGACCTGCTCACGCAACACATTCGGACCTTGCGTGAGGACAAAGAATTCCGCGCACTGACCCCTGTACACTTTCATTCGATGGAAGGGAGGAGAGGGGCAATAAAAAATTGTTGTTCTAGCTAATAGCTAAAGATAATTTTCCGAAAGTACTTTATGCGTTATTAACGACAGAGAGAGGATGCCAATTTATCTCATGCACAATCGTTGAATTTCGTTACGGTATTAAACTCACTTCGACAGCCAAAGATGAACTTTTACGATGGCCACGACCTTTCTTATCGACAATAAACTGAGTCGTCGCATATTCAATCGTTTGTATGCATAATTAATGATTGCCATCAACCATTGCACGCATAAATCGTGATGTTACAGAATTAGTTGATATCTATAATAACAGTGTATAATATAAGCATGCACGAGTATGTCAACTGATGTGAGAATGAAAGACAAGAGTAAGAGTATCGTTATGGAAATTTTCATCATATCATATCTTGTAATTTTATTTATGTACAAGAGAATAAAATTTGTGCATCAAAAATAAATTACTTTTTTATTTTTACCTATGTAATATTAAAATGTGAAATTTTCTTGAAGACAATTTTTAGACATTTCTAGATAAAAGAATTTATATCGAATTATTATCAACATAAAAACATGTTAGTAAAAGCTTATGTTCTTTAAGAAAGATAAATTTTAACAACGCTGTGATAAATTTTAACAACACTGACAAATTTTGGATTATTAGTAAATACTGAAGATTACTTACATCAATATGTGTTTTACTAACAATTTAAAAAACATGTGAAAAAGACAAACTTTATATAACATTATATAATTTAATCTTACATTGCTAATTGCGATTTTTAATAGTTCTTCAATTTTAGCAGAAAGATTAGTGTATATATGCTTAAAATAGCTATTTCAAATCATTGATTTTAAATAAATATTTTCTAAATAAAATTATCTGCACACATATGCTATAATATTATGAATTTTGGAATCTTAATATAGATAATTTACGCAAAATTATTTAAATTCAAAATTATAATTTTTACGAATCATTAAGTAAAACTGTTAAATTTAACATTTCTAAGAAATTATATATTAACTTATTATAGAAAAAATATAATAATTATATACCAATAAATTTATTATATTTTTTATTACTTTAACAGAGACATAACATGTTATTACATCGAGTTATTGAAATTTTATTGTTTGAAATTGGAATAATTTTTTTATATACTTTACATATTCTGCTGTTCATATAGGAATTTTTAATTTCAAGATCGTCAAATTAAGAATTTTGTATGATAAAACCAAAATTAGAGCATAACCTTCAATATCAATGTTTACTGGCAAATACAGTTGCCAAGAGCAATTGACTCTGACAATGAGATTAAATTTTCACTGCAGCTTAAATACATACTAATAAAACAAAATCTTTTAAAATCATAAATATTTAATAGGTTTAATAATTTTATATTAATTTTTATTACATGTCATTTCTGTCACGCTAATATTTTTTTTATGTTACAAAGACAGAAAGAGTGAAGAATGAGCATCATGATTGCGTGCATAAATAGTCTGAAAACATCGGTGAATCTGGACATGAAAGAACTATGTCGTATCCCGTTTAGAGTGACCCACAGAACAAGTGCAACTACAATGCGTTCATATGTTCGCACAATTACGTCCAATGAAAGCTGATATACTAACAATTAGTTCATTGGCCACCAAGGCACATCGAGATTCCCGTTGTATGATAATGGACGGTACGAATGTATCAAAATACTTTCGTCCTTCATATTCCGTCCTCGTTTAATTTTCGTAGAATTATGCAATTTTGAAACGGTCCAACTCCTTACGCCCACTCCAATACTAATCTATTTTTCGACGAGGATGAGTTCGTTTAAGACGTCAATTACTTTATATCATTATAATGATCGTAATTATTCTTCACAATATTAATAAAATAATTTATAATGTATTATTTTTATGTGCATAACTATGTGACTTATGATATATAAGGAATTTATTGATGCTTAAAATTTAGAATTGTTTAGTAGAAATATGTTGTAATCAAATAATTACTGATTATGTTTGAAGAGATCTGTTAATAATAAAAATAAGAAAATTATATTACAAAAATAAGAAAACTATAGATATTGAAAGACAATTGATACTGTTACAATTTGTTTCATTTTTAAACTGTGTTCCTGACAATTTGCCAATTTTTCAAGAAGCTATCGAACAGAAAAAGAAAGTATTTTAGCCTGGTTTTCCGAGTAGTGATTTATTTTTATAACTTGGTAAATTCCAAATATTGAAGTATTATAGCTTGTTATTGCGTTCTTTATAATTTAATAAATTATAAAAAATTAATTAAAAATTATGCTTGTGTTACGTTATCAAATTATTATTATATTAATTGATATTTATTACAAATTTTTTCTATTATTTAAATAACTCTGATTTTTATTTAAGAGTTTTTTTTAAATTTTTGTTATAATTTTATTTTATTTTTTAATATATATATATATATATATATATATATACACACGCATACAATTATTTATTAATCGTATTTAAACATAATTTAATTTTAAATTAAAATTAATTTATAATATAATGAAAATATTACATATTTTATCAATATAATATTTGCAATTGTCTTGACAATACACATTTACTTTTCTAAAGGGACATATTCATACGACAGCAAGTCAAATTGTTTTTCACTTAACATCAGAGTACACATTTCTTGCATAACTCACCGAAAATTTTAAATATTAAAACTCTCTCTGTTTCTAATAATTTAAAACTGATTAATTGAAGGAAAACTCACTACCCTCTCTTGATTAATTAAATCACTCATTAATTGTATGTAGGAATATACAAATAACTTCACTGTGTTTCATTCTTCTAGAATGTATCTCGTGACATAAATATATTTTGAGAATTGATTGTCTAATTAATTGAACGACAACAGTTAGCGATGAAGCTAAAGAAGATGATCAGGATAATCAGCGTGAGAAGACAAGACAGGAACTTTACGAAGGCGAGCACCATACTGCCAGGAATAGATGGACCAACAGATCAGAGTCGTCGTACATCGACTAGATGACTTTGTATTAGTGTATTTGCTAACGCACAAACACGTGGATCTCATTTCAGATGGAGTTTAACTGCTCGATTAAGCATAACACCCAAGTGTACAGAGAGTGTACAAACGGGTATTATCCAGAGAAAATTGCTATTGACTTTATATCAAAGTCTGACTTTGAACCTTCAGAATAAGCGATTGTTCTTGAATTAATAAAAATTTATTTTATTGCGTATGATATCATGCAGAATAAAATATATGAAAGAGTATATTCACTATATTAATGAATTTCTTGTGACGAAACTATTTGTGATTACAGAATACAAAAATAAAATATTATTCTGCAAATTGACTATAATTTATATAAATTAAATTAATATTTTTGTATTTAATCGATTACAGTATAAATAAATATAATGTATTAATAAAATAATTTAATATATTTCATATCAGACTTACACATTTTTCTTCTTTTATGTCCATTTTAGGAAAAAGTGATTTGTTGACTTCGGTCAAACGCATTATTTTAAAATAAACCGAGAGATTTTAAGGATAAAATTGAACAAAGAAAATTATAACAGCGTTTGGCATGGTAACGCAAGGGAGCGTCTAACTTCGACTAGTTTCCCTGCCAGACTGAGACCTTTGGAAAAATCAATATTGTTACCGGTCGTTCAATTGTAGCAGGACGTGCAACACCAGAAAATATGGAAGTTCCGATCCCACGAACAGGAGCATAAATGATGAATGCTTATTATAAATACAAAAATTTAACTATGCAATAATAATTCAGAGAATACGCTTAACGTAGAATCACGCATAATAACAAGTTTATAAACAACTAATAAGTTTATAGCTATATAATGCGTATTTATGAAGTTAAAATAATGACAAAATAACAAGAACTTGTTTATTAAGTGTTCTAAATCTAATAAATTTTAATGTTTAAATTGTTCTAATATTGTAATAAATTGTCTTTACATGTAAAGAATGATTTTGTTAAAATATCTAAATATTTAGCCTAACACAAATTTAAAAATAATTTTATTCAACTATCTAAATGATTATGCTCAAACTAGTTGCCAGAATATCAAAATTTTTTACATCATTGTGCATTATGCTTAAGTGTTCTATTATATATTTATATATATTTATTTTAACAATTTTATAAATTTTTTTCTATAATTTTTTTCATATTTTGTATTTAGCTAAATTTTTTTATTGTATTTAGCTAAATTTTTTTATTTTATAGCAAAATCGTCCTTTTCGTATAAAAATTTTTTCCTTTGTTAGAAATATAGATTATCGATAAGATAGGTTTTAAGAATTTAATTTTATTTCAAAAAAATTAATGCAATTACCATCCTAAGTTACTTTCCCATGACGACGAATCTGTTTCAAATTAAACGATATGGCTAGTGTATAATGCGTTATATAAAAGATCTTCAGAATTATAAGCAAAGTCGTTTTGATTTTGAACAGACTACCAGTTATCTATTGACGTAGGTAAAGCGGTATGGAGCTACTCGAAATATTTTCAGGCAACACTTCACATGCCGTTAACATATGAGAATTCATTCTCTTGCCGAAAGTAGTCATTAATATTTCGAAGTAGATGTTGAAATAATTTATTTAGACTTAGAATTTCAAAATGGAATGCTAATATTGTCTCTATTAGAAGATCTATTATGCTTTTGGTTTTGACAGTGCATTATTGAACTCTATGCTTAAATTTGAAATCTGAATTTAGTTATTTAATTTCACCGTTTATAATATTTTTAATCCGGCTTTAAAAAAAATAACTATTTTATTTTTTAAATTTAATTTATGTCTATAAGAATTTTGTATGGACTAAAATTATAATTTACCTCATATTAATAATTAGTTTAAGATTTTATTACTTACGTTTAAACCCATTGATTCGGCCACAAAATTTCGAGCATGTTCATTTTCATCTCTATCACTGTCAGTTTCTAACAAAGCTTCAGTTACTTCATCGATTCTTCCTTCTTCATTCAAAGTGCTATCCTCTTCTTCTTCTTCTTCTTCTTCCTGCGTTTTAGCCTTCTTTTCTGGAAGTGAACCTTCTGCTTGTTCCTGAGCACGAGCTTTTTCTGCGAGCAGCGTGCCGAGATTTTCGAAAAAGCCGCCATCTGATTCTTGTATTCTAAAATGAGACATTATTTCAGATTAATAATGAATTAATGATTTCTGAACTTTAATTATAAAATTTCATATCTTTTAAATATTTTTATAAAATTTTTTATAATATCTCTAAATATATTAACTAAAAAATATCCTAGAGCACATATATATAATTAGAGTTTATTTTAATATATGCAATGAAGTTGGTGAGTAGAATATAATATATAATAAATATATTATATTATATTTATATCAAATATATTATATAAAAATATAATATATTTAAAAGCATATAAATTTATGCTTTTATATTACTATAACATAAAATTAATATAAAATTTACATGTGGTAAATAACTTAATAAACTTAAAAATACCTTATGACGCTTTTAAACGCTATGCCCAGTGAAAAATACTTTATTAAAGTGATGTTGAATCGACGTAAAATTGATAATTATGATAACGATTTAATATTGATGTCTAATTGACAGTCATTTTTCGCTGGGTAATTCGCTGATTTTATTAATATGATTATTTATTTAGTAATAAAATACTTATCAATGAGATATTCAAAACGAAATGGATGTAAAAATCAGGCTTTAGGAAAAAAAAGATTGAAATATGTGGAAGAAACTTTTAGCTTTGGAAAAGAAAAAAAAGGTGGAAATATGTGGGAAAAACTTTTAAAAAATATATTGGATGCGAGCACATACATCTACATATGCAAATTAAAAAGCATGGCTTATGGCTGCAAAAAACCACAAAAATATTGCAATATTTCTGTGCTAAAACGCAGTGCAAGCTTTTCTATCAATGAACATTGCATATACATGAACATCTCGTTTTCACCTTTTGCTAATAAAGTTGAATGCCACAAATTTCCAATAGAATCTTGCAACGGTCACTTCTTTCATTTCCGGGTTTTGAGACATTCGTAAAGCAGCGATCACATAATAAGGATGATTCTCGTTCAATTTTTCAAAATGCGCCATTTTCCTTTTCTTAGTCCTTTAGCAAAAATACAACACGTCTTCTAATGAAAATTTAGGCAAGAAAAATCACGTTACATTATTAAACAAGATTAATTCTTATTTCTTGCATTTAAACTTTATTTAAAATTTGTCTTTGACAATTTTAAACATATTACTTCGAACTAAAATATACTAAAAGTAAGTAAAGTAAAAATAAAATTGGATATTACTTTATAAATTATAAAATATCTTTTATATTAAATATTATTATCGCTCCTTTATAACAACAAAATATAAAAAAAATATGTAAGTTATTTGAGTAAACTGTTTCAATATTATTGTCAAAAACGTGATAAAAAATATAGTTGCTTAATATTATTGACTTTTCTATTTAAATTAAAAATAAGTTTATTACGATAAATATAATTTTATAAAATTAAAATTGAGTTATGAAACTAATAAACAAATCTTTTACAAAAACTTTAAATATATTCTTTACACATTTGCACTAATCAACTGCACTTCGACAAACTTCTGTTGCAAAATATAACACCTCTTTTGATGGACACAAGGCAATGTACTAACAAATATCATTTTCAAAGAATTTTTTTTAAACAATACAATACATACAAGATAACTGAATCGAATTGACATTTGTGCTCACATTTCAATAGATTGGATTATTTTCTCAAATCTAAATTATCTTCTAGAAGCTATATGTTCACATTCCGCGGCTTCGTTTACACTGACTATCACAACACTATGGCTTGGTCATATAAACTAGAAACTTAATTATACAATATTTTCCTGGTACAGATAAGGATTCCCACATGAGTTACTTGAAAATCCCGTTTGCTAATTACAGCCTACAAATTCTATGAAATTAAATCAGCTCATTTAGATTTACATGAACATTTTTGACAAAATATGCATTGATTCATGTCCGTCTATGTACTGGATAAGAATTTGAGTGGGAAACAGGTAGCAAGTAGGTGATTGTAAGTAGGAGAAACCAGGACATGAGTGGGATTTGATTGCATAAATAATTAGTAAAGACGAAGTTGAAATATGTAATTTGCAATGGTTCGAACGGGCTTATAATTATAATTATTATCTATCGTGATAATAATGATAATAATGATAATATTTATACATAAAAGATAATTGTGATTCAAGGAATTTACAATTATTAATATATTATGAAGGTATTATGCAATATTTATTGCTGTCTATATAAATTATCGATTTTTAATAGTATTTTTTAAACATTATTTTAGAAATTTACAAATGCATTATGTAATTAAATTTTAATACTTATAATTACAAATTTTTATTATATAATTAAATTTAATCATCAGATTTATGTGTAACATATCTAATTGTTAACATCAGGTTATGTGTAACATCAGATAAGATAACTTCAAAGATAAGCTCAAATTTATATACGTTTATAAACGTATATAAACGTATATAAATAACTATTAAGCTCGGCACGTTAATTTTTTTGTTTGCAGCTCATTCCAATTAATTTCAAGAAACAATTTACGCACTTGCGTAAAAGAACAAAAGACAAAACAATTAACTAAATAATTTTGATCAAATGTGTGTCCTTTTTATTGGAAAAAAAAACATAAAACGTAATTAAAAATAAATTTAATTTCTTTTCAATTAACAACTATATGTAGACATTAAGAATATTAGAATGTCATATAAATTTTGTGACCTGTAAACAATTTACGAAGACGAAACGAGAAATACATTCTCAAATTACGAAGCAAGAAGAACAAGAAATAGATATTTGTTAACTTGCGTCACTGCTACATTCCTTTTTTTTTAAAGCAAAGCATTGCATCCTTCTGAGCCTCTTTTATTCTTAACTCGAGAACGAAATGATTCATGGTATCGCATGCCACTTGAGTATTCTGCGGTCGACCAATGTTTGAAAAATGTAGACTTATTTGATCTTGTTTTAAATTTTTATCATCTATTTTTAATTTCTTATGGCATGATAATTTAAAAGGCTAGATGATCCAGCAGAATTCTAATCAAGTGTTTCTAATCAATAATCGATTTTAATCTAAACTGATCTTATACGGACCACAAATTGTTTTACACTTAGTGCAAATTTATTTATGTAAAATTGACGGAATGAATCTATTACACAAATATATTTTATTTTTAGAAATTTATTTAAAAATTATACGTTATATTTTTTTTGTATTATTCAATGTAAATGTGTTTGGATTACTTCATTTAGCTATGTTGATTGACTTAAAATATTTTGCATTTCAAGTTTATCCATGTAATAAGGATAAAGCTATTGTGATATAAGCTATAGACAGCCCTCAATAAGCTGAATGACTTCGAAATAATACTGTCAGGCGAACGTTCGTGTTTTCAATCTCAAATTTATTATAATACAATATTTATATTACTTGTGACGTAAATATATGATGTATATGTTATTTTACCAAGAGATAAAATAATCATTTAGATTAAACAATTTAAAATAATTTATCGAAATTAAATTTTGTTAAAAAGTATTTATTTAAAAAGTGTTTTGTGTTTTTGATATTTCATAAACATATGACATTTTAAATTTTGTAGCAATTAAAAATGTTACGAGTTATAAATTTCCAACAGTACGATGTTACATAATAGTATTTACAATTAACATGTACAAAATACATTTATTGGAAAAAAAAGTCATTACTTCAATTCGAAGCACTCATCAATCATTTTACTACACTCGTCAAACTTCAGCAATTATTTGATATATGTATTGATGATATCATAACTTTGAAGGTTTCAATTATAAGATGCTATTTGAAAAAACAAAATCTAAGTTTTAACAATTCGCAGGCCATTTACCTAAAGCGATGATCTAAGATGCTTTTCCACTTTTTTCTCATCATCAATTTGTCCATTGAGGAAATCCAGGGAATTCCCTCGATCACTTGTGACGTGCGTGCTATTTCACGCTGCATGTCATGAAATTGTGGGAGACCGTGGGAAATACAATAAAAATAGAAACAGACGCGACAATGCTTCCTAAGAGATTGGACTATTATAGAATATAGTATATATTTATGATTTTTTATCTTGTAATTAATTTTATTCTTACAAAATTTTATTTTTATTATGACAGCATTTTATAGTAATTAAATTATGCTTTACAATAAATATGTGCATTAAGTATGTATCATCTTTACATACATACTATTTTGCTTAAATTACAATTATAATTAATAAAATATAAATTAAGCAAACATGTAAATTATACGTATATGTACATATAATGTGCAATAAATGTGTATATATAATAAGTATATGACATAGTTATATAAGTAAGCAATACAATTAGTAAATTTAGAAGCGCTTAAAAATATATTTTAGCTACCGGATACAAATTGCAATCCGTGCATTAATAAGTTATTTTTATTAATATAATCAAATTCAAATTTTTTCACAGATGGTCGATTTCATGTTCCTCACGTAACGCCAGTAATTAAGTATCTTTTATAAAGACGTCACAGAAGGTAACTATGAATCATATAACGTTGTACCGACCTTGGACACCAGATCTCGTGAAACAGCCGCATGTATATATAGATACACCTATACGTTTTGCCTAGAGGTATAGAACTCTGTATCAGACCTGTTAGTCGCCGCGTAGTCCCTTCTCCGAACTCTCAATGTTAGTCTCATTCTATTAATAGATCCTACGTACACGTCTAGTTACAGACAATTTAATTTGAGATTTCACCAATATGTTAAGAGCACATCTCGTTTATCGTAGAACATTATCATTAATCATGAAGATTATGAATATGCAGAGCTCATCGTTATCGACGCTCCAGTTTCATGCCAAAAATAAGTACTTTATAACTTCACGTTGCTTTTCTTGATGTTATAATTTAATATTATTTTCAAATATTTAAGTAATTTAATATATAGATAAAATTTTTATATTGTTAATTTATAATAATCTGTTAATTATTATAATACGTTAAAAACAAATTGTATCAATAACTTTTTAAATATATATTTTTCTTTTATTTTTTTCCTTCTAATATAAGAAATATTAATCTTATTTGAAAAGATTATATTTCTTATATTAGAAGCTTTTTTTACTTATTCATAAATGTGAGAGTACAAAGTATTATTACAAAATAATATATTGAAATAATATATATTTTATGTATAAATATTTTATTCTTATGTATATGCGTTATTTCAAGTTATTGTTATAAATATAGACATTTAATTTTTGTGTAAGATTATTTTATTAATAAATAATTTTCAATATTTATAAAATTATTTAACAGTGTTTGTTCTATTACTTTATTACTATATTTAATAATTTAAATACATTCTCGTTCAATAAACAATATAAAATTTTCTGTAGAAAATTTTATAGTGTTTTTCGTCAAAGTACGTGAAATACAAAATAAAAAATCAACATAAATAATGAAACGCACTGAAATCCCTTTACCTTATCTCATGCTCCGATTTCTCTTTCTGCTCATTTTCCTTTGCTAATTTCTCTTCTACGATCTTGTGATAAAAATTTTTCCACATAGCTTCTTCATCCATCTTCGCTCGATTTTTTTCTCACCCAGTAAATCAGAACGCACTTATACGCGATTTAGTATTCTCCAAGAACTTCACCGTTATTTTAAACATTCGATTCTTAATTATAGTTGCCGAACTTGTAGAAAATTGTATACGTACATTAACTATGCACTCACAGAAATATTCCTTGTCAAATATTGACCCCGTGTACGTAGAAAATTTAAGTATGTTTTGCAACGGAAATATGCCGGCTGGAGTTATAAGTCTGGTATAGGTGCAACTACTAAGCATTCCATTTATTCTTGAATGGAACATTCAACCATTCACTTTACTTCTTGATCGCCCGATAGATGGCACCTATTATCAAGTCAAGAAAGCATTCTCACTTCTTTTACCCATTATGTACGTTTTACAAAGTTTTTTTTTGTTTAAACAGTTTTAATTTAAAACAATATTATTTTGTCTAAGAATATTTTTCATTTATTTGGAGAAATACAAATTTTTTAAAAATAATGACACCATATAGAGATTCTTCATATATATTGAGAGTTATATTTAAAATTAATTTATATTAATTTATATTAAATTATTAAATGGAATATATATTTATCTATAAGAGTTTTGCTGGTATTCCTATACAATTTAATTTTTTGACTCTATTTTTTTGTGTTCCAAAAAAACGACAAAGAATTAATTAAGTTAAACGATTGACATTTAAAGAAATCGATCCTAGACAATTAGTAAATATCTACAAAAGATTAAAATTTATAGTATGTTTATTCTTCTCGGCTAACATTTAAATAAAAATTAAGTAATTAGAGGAAGAAATTTTCGTTCGGTTTATTTCATCTATGATTTATTTAT
>Ga0157364_1004938_pt1 | contig 13429 bp, 16 predicted proteins | sample AttsexASBM2_FD_111476 | JGI IMG/M metagenome (GOLD analysis project Ga0157364, IMG submission 111476) | Fungus gardens microbial communities from leaf cutter ant in Ribeirão Preto, State of São Paulo, Brazil - Atta sexdens ASBM2 | ecosystem: Host-associated > Fungi > Mycelium > Unclassified ... | reverse complement strand
CAGCTTGTATCTCCACAACCAGTGGACCGATTTTCACAAACTAAGTTGCGCTGGAAAGCCCCAAATGAGGGCTATCTGCACATATGTGGGATGTACAAAAGTGACAACAAATGACTGAGATATTAGGCCATCAGCAGCTGTAAAAGCTTTGTCTGCTAATATCTCATAAATAGCTAGACAGATTTGCATGATTGAACTTGTGTTGGAAAGTGCTCATCAATTCATTTACAACAATATATGATGAATCTCAAAGCAATAAGTATTGGTAGAGATATAGGCATATTAATGTAGTGACATAATTAGTTACCTTTTAAAATTAGCCTGATAACTGCTATGACAGATGACAGCTTCCATCAGGTATGAGTTTTGATCATGTGATAGCAACAGCTTATGCACAGACCATTACTCTTTTGTATATATACCTCTGTGTCTAAGGACTAGACCTCAGACTTAACAATGTCAATTATTCCTATTGATACTTTTCATCATCTGTCAATCATTATATTCTTATACTGAACCTCTGAAACACCATTAAGTTCAAGTATCACAACCAGTAAGTATCTTATTTGTGATAGGCCGCAACACAAGAAGGAACAAGATTTTCCTGCAAAGATGGATGGAAGTTTATTGACCTATTTATCTAGTCAATCAGTGGATTGTGTTGGACAAGCCAGTTGTATCCAAGGACCAAAGAGTAGAAAGAATTAAGTGGAGTAACATAGAAGTCCAGATTCATACAATCACTGGTGGAAAATATTATGGGCAAGTTGGCAATTTTGGAGATGGTACTGTTTGATGATCCATCAAAAAAGCAGAGAGCAACTGGAGGAGTTGCAGATATCTTCAGGTGGTGAGTATCTACAAATTTAGAGTCTACAAAGCAGTGAGTAGATCTGGAGTTGATGAGAGCTCAGAACGGGATTTTATTAAGATGATCCTGACCAAGGATCAAGGAAGAAGTAAGGGAAACAACAAGTGAATGAGAATCAGAAAGAGCAGATGTGTTGAGTCGAATTAGACTTGTTGCTGCATAGGGAAGTTCAACATAGCTTTCAGTCTGTGTAGAGTCCTGGAGGTCACTCTCTATTTTTCCAAGAGTTTTTCGGAAGCAGTTGCTGAAGTACTGTGGCCCTTGGGAGAGACTGTGGTCTGCTTCTTGGGACAAGAGTCCAGCTTGTGGTCTCTTACACTGTAATAGAGGCACAGGTTGTTTTTGAGACACTTCTTGTGCTCGTCACTGGTCAACTTGCCATTGCTGGCTAGCTTGGAAGAGAGGTCTATCTGCGGAGTATTGGGTTGCTTCTTGGGAGCAGGGAACGGAGGTGACTTGGAGAAAGAGTTCTTGGTGGATGAGGCCACCAGAAATGGATTTGCCTTATTCTGGGGAACTGTGGCAGTACTAGAGGTGGAAGCTTTTCCTTGCTTCTGGAAGTGAGACTCAAGAGCCTCTTTCTCCACCTGCCTTGCATGGTGGTGTTCACAGTCTCATTTCTAGTAACAGTGATTGATGGTTATTGCTAAAGCATACATATCCTGGAATGAGATAAGTTTTTCTTATTCCTGGGTAGAGATGGGATCCTGGATCTGATTGGGGAGCCTCTAGTAATAACAATGGCACAGAATACTATTCCCCCCAACCTAATTGGGAGACATAGCGTATGAAGTCCACATTGTAAGTGGAAATCTTGTTGCTGGGCTTCATGTAGAGATTGTCCAGTATATTGGCTACTTTACCAACAGGGTCTGAGAAACCAAAATATCAACATAACTCATTTACAAATAGGTTTCAGTCAGAGAGCCAGTCTTGAAGGATGCTCTGGTCTTTCTGGTTGAGGTCTACTTCAAACCAGTCTTGGGCTACTCCAGTAAGGTAAGTCATTGCAAAGTTGATTTTCACAATGTCCATATTGAATTGCACCAGATTAGCACAAAAATATAGATGACATTGAAACAAGAAATTATTGAGCTTATTAGGCTCAGTGTCACTGAAGATGTCAGGGATATAGGCTTTAGTTTTTCTTGTATTAGTATTGGGACCAGGAGTCTGATTAGAATTAAGTGTGTTAGTAAGTCAGCCAATTGTTCATTAGGATTCTCACTCTGACAAGGTTTGGACCATGAGCAAGTAGAAGATGTGGGTCTATTAGCTGTAGTAGTATTAGTAATAGGATTAGTGGGAATATCCTCCCAATTAGAATCATTGTCTGCAGGGACAATACTTGGGCCAGGAACAGGCAAAACTGTTTGGCCAGGTTGAATTGTACTAGAGGGAGATCTTGGAGATGATCAGTCCCTTTGATGAATCCTTTTTGAGTGTCATGGAGCATTTGGTAGATAAACCATTTGGTCACTGAAACATGAGATTGTATTGAAGGGTGTCCTAAGCAGTGGAACCAGAGTTGAAGAGTTATGGTGAAAGGAAGCCATTTGGACTTTGAAGTGTGAAATACAAAGTTGAATTGCAGACAGAACTGCGACAGAAGGTTTAGCAGACAGAATTGCTCAAAAGCAACAGCAGACTTGGTAGTCTAATAATACTGTCAGGTGCAGTTCACACTAGGGTGGAAGTCTACAGAATGGACTCAGAGATGAGCAGACTTGTGGAACAACCTTGGCTTCAGCTTATATGCTGCACTATCTGTTTGCTGCATGGTCATAACTTCAAATGATAGAAAGAAGTCCAAGATGGGAATGAGTGCTAATTGGTATATTGCCATTGAACACTAGAGATTAAGTTCAATAAGAGTTATCTTTGTCAATTATTAGACTAGCAAATTACAGTGTAACTACTAGTCTTATATACAAACAGATAGTATAGAAGATGCTTGGGGTTTTAGTGGTAAATGTTATGATCGATGCATCCTGGGGACAACATGGACATGGGCAAAGGGTATGACAGCAATGATCAGCTGTGCCAAAGTAGTCTTAGTCAGTGCCTTATGTAGTAGGTGCCACAACCTAGCCTGATTCTCATTGTCTCCTCACAATATCCTTATATATTACATCCCATATACACCTCATGGTTCTTTGGACTAGTAGTATATATAGCATAGATACAATTCTATATCCTTACACTTTACCACTTATACAATCTCCCTTACTTTTCCTCAAGTCTTTGTCTTAGTTGCAACCTGAGCTCAAGCTTAAGGTTGTTACATTTGGTAAAGCATTGATGAGCTTACCTTGCAAGAGAGGTGCAGTAGGACAAACTTATAGACGAAACGAGACAGTGTTACCTGTCAGAAAGCGAAACACATGTAGTGTAAAACTATAAGGAACTAAGACAGGTTCAAGAAGAACAAACGATATAGAGGTATTGTCAGAATAACTAGGATCTTTACAGATCAACAAAGAAGCCTCAACAAACTATGAACCAATGGATACAGAGATGTCAACAGCACCAGCAGCAACACCAGCAGTAAATGAGTCAGCAGGAATGCCAAAAAGCATGATCCCAGACCCAGAGTGGTTTGACAGTGACCAAATGAAATTTGAAGACTGATGGAGAGGGATTAGGTTATTCCTCAAAAGTAACAGAGTCAATGGAACAGACGATAGGATCACAGAGATCCTAGCTCGCCTCAGAGGAGGTGTAGCAGGAATCTATGCACAGAAGAAGCTCAATGAGCTAGATGATGAAAATGATATCCAAGACTGGGATGATTTTGTAAAAGAGATCAAGACAATGTTCAGTAACAAGTCCAAAGCAGCAGATACTGAATGGAAGATAGAGACGTTTAAACAAGGAAAGAAGAACACAGCTGATTTCATAATCAAGTTCGAAGCATTAGCCACAAAGGCAGATACAGATGAGCTACATGCTATCTTCCTGTTGAAGAAGAATGCATAATATGACATTATCAAGACGATATTGGGTTACCCACTCATAGCAATGTCTGAGACACTTAAGGAATGGAAAGTGGCGATTACATCAGTAGGACAAGGATACGAATCAACAGAGAGATGCCATGATTACAAGACAAGCATAGGAACCATATATGGTGGTAAAGGACAACCAATGGATATTGGAAGGTCAAACAATAATTTCAAAGATGAAAAACCAAAGTGTTTCAATTACAACAAATATGGGCACATGACAAAGGATTGCTGAGGAAAGAGGAAAGAACGAGAAATGAGGAAATACTTCAAATATGACAAAGAAGGACACATTACAAAGGATTGCAAGAGGAAGTAAACGATGAAGAACAGGAAAGTCAAGAAGGACTCAGACGATGAAGATGACAAGAAGGAGGAGAGTTTTGGCAATAATCTCGAGTAGGCACAGTACAAGAGATCTCCCATGTAAATTCCCATGATAAATATGTTATTCCAAATTACTGAAGTAACAATGGAAAACGGGAATTAAACGTGCAAGTAAAAATCAAGACAAAAAATAGAAAGAAACTAGAAGTCAAGGCACTAGTGGATTCAGGATGCATATACACAAGAATCGATGAACAATTAGTCAAGGACAGGAAGATTCCAACAAAACATATTGACTTCTCATTTGAGGTTTTTAACACAGACAGCACAAAGAATGGAGAGGTGACTAAAGTAGCACCTCTAGAAATCAAAATCGATGGACATACAGAACAATTGGAAGCAGCGGTCACAAATCTAGACGGAACAGATATGTTTCTGGGCCATGACTGGCTAGTCAAACACAATCCTGAAGTTAATTGGAAGAACAGCACAATACAGTTTACCAGATGTCCAGAACACTGCATAATGAAACATGAAGACATTCAGTTCAACACTAGGAGGTAAATGGCAACAGATAAAACAGAACAAGACAATGGTGAAATTGGCAAGAAATCTGACAAGACTAATCCAGAGGATTTACCAGACTATATTTGACCATTCACACATTTGTTTAATAAGAAGAAATTCAAGAAACTACTGGAAAGATGAGAATGGGACCACAAGATAAACCTCACAGATGAAGTACTGAAAGAATTAAACATTAAGGCGTATGCAATAACACTCAAGGAAGAAGAAGTGTTAAATCAATGGTTGGATGAACAATTGAAAGCGGGTCTTATAGTGGAATCGAAATCAAGATATGCAGCACCATGCTTTTACATTCCAAAGAAGGACAGATCACTACAATTGGTACAAGATTACAGGAAGCTCAACCAGGTTACAATAAAGGACAAGATGCTATTGTCACTAATTGAAGAAGTAATTGACAAACTCAAGAAAGCAAAATACTTCAACAAATTGGATCTAATCTGGGGATACAACGATGTCCGAATCAAAGAAGGAGACAAATAGAAAGCTGCATTCCTAACCAACAAAGAATTATTCGAACTACAAGTCATGTATTTCAGGCTATGCAACTCGTCAGGAACGTTTCAATGAATGATGAACAGTATCTTCTGAGAACTGCTCCATGAGGGAATATTGGCAAATTATATAGACAACTTCGTGATACCAGCCAAGACTATAGAAGAACTAGAAGAAAGGACAGTCCGATTTTTGAAGATAGCAGAGAAACACAATCTGTGTTTCAAAAGATCGAAATGCAACTTCAACATAGAAGAAATCCCTATTTTAGGAGTGGTTGTTGGCAAAGGGCAGATTCAAATGGAACAAGAAAAGATTAAGGCAGTAAAAGAATGGAAGACACCGACAAGAGTAAAAGATGTGGAAAGCTTCCTGGGATTCGCAAATTTCTATCGACGCTTTATACAAAACTTCAGCCATACTGCCAAGCTATTAAACAAACTAAAAGGCAAGAAAGAGTGGAAATGGAAAGAGGAACACCAAAGAGTATTTGAAGAACTCAAGGAGAAGATCACAAGTCAACTGGTATTGGCATTACCTAGGAGAGAAGGAAAATTCAGGGTAGAAACGGATGCTTCAGGACATGCCATTAGAGAAGTACTTTCCTAAGAGCAAGAAGGAAAGTGGAAACCCATAGCATTTTTATCAAGAACAATGCAACCAGCAGAACAAAACTATGAAATTTATGACAAGAAACTACTAGCAATAGTAGAAGCTTTGGCTAAATGGAGACAATATCTGCTAGATGCAGCAGAGACATTCAAGATCTGGACAGACCACGAAAACTTGAAATATTTCCAAGAACCTCACAAGCTAAACAGACAACAGGCAAGATGGTATTTGAAGTTGCAAGATTATGACTTCGTATTATAACATATTCCAAGAAAGACAAACACGAAGGCAGACATCCTCTCAAGAAAAGAACAAGTCAATACAAAAGAAGACAACAAGGATGTGCAATTACTAAAGGACAAAATGTGGACAAGAAAGACCATAGGCAAGATTATGATGTTGGGAAGAAAAGTAATGACAGAAGAAAACAACATAGTCAAGAAAATTCGGAGAAACAATATAAGAGAAAAGGAGATTGTTCAAGTATTGGAAAAAAAAGATGGATTAGCATGGGAAGAAGACAGAATGGCATACATGGAAGAAAGAATCTATATGCCAAATAACAAGAAACTCAGGAAAGAAATTCTGAAGGAACATCACGATCCAGCAGATATTGGACATCCAGGACAATACAGAATGCTGGAATTACTCAAGAAGACTTACTGGTGGCCAGGACTCAAAAAAGATATCAAGAAATACATGCAAGAATGTCTCAAATGTCAACAAAATAAAGTCCAGCACCAATGAAAAGCAGACAAACTACATTTACTAGAGATTCTGAAGGGACCATGGCAAGAAATTAGTATTGACATGATAGGACCATTACCAAGTTCAAATGGAATGGACACCATACTGGTTATTGTAGATTGATTCACGAAGATGATTAGGCTAAAGACAACAACAACAAATATTTCATCAGAAGGGATTGCAAAAATCTACAGAGACAAAATATGGAAACTACATGGAATACTAAAAACAATTCTTAGCGATCAAGGACCACAATTTGCATCAAAATTCATGGAAGAATTTACTAAAGTATTAGGAACCAAAAAAAAATTGTCTATAGCATACCATCCTCAAACAGATGGACAAACAGAAAGGATAAACCAAGAAATAGGAATGTTCTTGTGACATTATGTGAACTACCAACAAGACAATTGGACAGACTGGTTGGTTACAGCAGAATTTTCATACAATGACAAGAAATATGTGGTAACTAGGAAGATACTATTTGAATTAAATTTTGGAAGGCACCCTTGGAAAGGAAACCTGATGGTTCAAACAGGGTTACCACGGGTAGAAGAATTCACAAAACACCTACAGAAGAGGTGGGAACATGCTACACATACAATGGAAGAGTCACAAAGGAATATGAAATGACAGTTTGACAAAAAGAGACGAAACACACAAGGACTGAAGGCTGGAGACCATGTGTGGCTAGAAAACAAAAATATCCATTTGAACCAACCTTTGAAGAAGCTGGATAATAAAAGATATAAACTGTTCAAAATCTCAAAGGATATTGGATCAGGAGTATTTGAACTAGAACTTCTAGAAGGATGGATGATTCATAATGTTTTCAACAGGGACCTTCTAACACAATGTGTAGAGCTGAAGTTCCAGAGTCAACACATGGATCCAGCATCTTTGCCTACAATTATTAATGAAGAAGAAGAATATGAAGTGGAAGAAGTACAGAAGTATAGAACACAAGAACAGGGAACACAATACTTGGTGTATTGGAAGGATTATAGGGATGAGCACAATCAATGGATAGTGGAATCAGGGTTGCCACATACAAGACAGGCGATAGAAGACTATTAGACAAGATATTTGAGTTGAAACCTATAAAGAGAGGGGGTAAAATCCCATTTCGACAGCCCAAAAAATCACTTGAATTCTAAAGCACCTCTACAAACAAATGTCTTTCCAAATCGCAATTTTACTACAGTATCCACATTCCCAAACCCATACATATTCAAAAAGTTAAACAATATAGATTAAGCTCAAGTTATGAAGAAAGAGAGAGAGGACTGGGAAAGAACATACCACAAGACATTGAAGGGATTGGAAACGATGATTGACATTTAAAGAATAATGAAGGATATGAAGAAATTAGCAGAAGAAACCAGTACGACAGTCATGGAAATGGAAGGAACAATTCTGACAGCTAGTATCAATAATTGAACAACAAATGCTACAGATATCACCCAGATGGCGGAAGACCTACATTATCTAGTTCAAAGCAATATGGATGACAGAGCATTTCAAATCCAGAGAATGCTGGCTGATGAACTCAATTGATACAAAGGAAAAGATAATAGATATATGGAAGAAAGTATTTGAGAGATCCAGAAGTTATATATTGAGGAGGAAAACAGAGGAGAAAAAGGAGTGATAGAAGACGAAGAAGTAATACTGGTCAAACCATATGAGGTATCCATAACAACATCATCTTCATCAAGTACAAGCTTTATAATGGACAAAGTCAAAAATCTCCTCAAGCACATGAAGTTTGTACGAACTCTATCACAGACAAGAATATTCAAACCACTACCACATTATCAATCTCTCAAATCCAGAGGTGAACAAGATCCCATATTTTGGAAAGAAGTGGCAATGGCATTCTTGAAAAGAAAACATAATATGGACACAGCAAGAAATGGATACTAAATCCATATGTTTCAAGGAGATCTACTATATGAACCCTACTTCATAGCCATCGACAACAAGGATCAAGTTATCATAGGCCCTATCAAAAAGATAGTGGCCATGCATGTCATAGGAGAGTTGGAAGTTTTAGTCTGATTCATGAGGACATAAATCCTAAAATGGGGGTATTGTTATGATTGATACCTCCTAAGGACAACATGGACATGGGCAAAGGGTATGACAGCAATGATCAGCTGTGCCAAAGTAGTCTTAGTCAGTGCCTCATGTAGTAGGTGCCACAACCTAGCCTGATTCTTATTGTCTCCTCACAATATCCTCATATATTACATCCCATGTACACCTCATGGTTCTTTGGACTAGTAGTATATATAGCGTAGATACAATTCTATATCCTTACACTTTACCACTTATACAATCTCCCTTACTTTTTCTCAAGTCTTTGTCTTAGTTGCAACCTGAGCTCAAGCTTAAGGTTGTTATAGTAAAACTCCTATTATCCCGAGCAGAGGTTTCAGTGTTGAGACACTGACAGGAGTAACTCCATCATGGAAGACAGAATACCTGGAGGGTTGTAGTACTGCTATAAGACATGTTGCAAGAAAGGTGGCCACTGTAGAAGGTAGGCTTGTATGATTTGGAGATGATATTATTATGGGGATGTAATTTCCAGATGGGTGGACTTACATATGACAACAAAGTGGGATTTCACCCTAAAGTTTCAAATTTCTTTTCCAATTATTTAATTAGTAGGAAAACACAGTATGTGTGAAACAATTTTTTCTCTTCATTTTTTGATGTTGATATTCATGTTGGACAAGACTTTGCTTTATTGCTTGTTCTTTTGGTACTCTATCTTTCTCCACTTTTTTATATTTTTGTAAAAATCTAAAAATTCCAGTTTTCTTCTTATTTTTTGTAGACAATGAACTTCTTATTTCTCAAGAATAATCTTTGGAAAAAACTAATTTATTTCTCTTTTACAGTTATAATATTGTTTCTTCTCTTCTTAACCAATTTGAGTTAGTTATTTGTTATAAGACAAGAGTGTGGACAGACTTTAGGTAGGGTTAGAATTAGGACAGAGTAAAGATATTGTAGTAGTATTCTATTAGTCTACAATGGACAAAGGGATAGGAGAGCACATGACCTGGAAGTCATGTAATAGAGTCTAGAACAGTCTGGAAGGACTTAGGGTCTAGAAAGATCGGGAAGAATCTAGAGATGGAGTTAGGGTTAGGAGATGACATCAAGGGACATAGGTTCCTCATGGTGTACACATAGTATGCACATGTATAGCAGAGATTAAAGATATGACATCAGGGCACATGTAGGAAGCATGGTGGCCTTAAGGTAGACGCATGGTGGATGGACATGAGGTAAACACATTGTTGTAGCATGGACCACGATGTAGTAGTATATATAGAGGAGCAATGCAGCGAGGGCTCCTTGTCGAGTTTTCTTGTAATTCCCCTATTCGTTACTTGATAGCCCTACTGAGAGCTTTGCTTGTTGTGAGATCATTTGTCCTTGAGTGATGAGTGGTTGCTACAACATTATTGAACATAAGAAGACTGAGGTTTTTTACTTTTCTAGATCTCATAGTGTTTTCAATTCTCTTTTTCTGGATCTCTTGACTATTGGAGGTCTTATGCCTACTCTGATGATAATATGGTAATATTTAGACTTTATATTTGATAGAAAACTCACTTTTTGCCAACATATTGACTTCTATTCCAATAAAGCCCTATCTATAGTTAAGAGTATGAAAATGCTGGGCAATTCTACTTGTAGACTCATGCCTTATCAGAAATGTCTTTTATATAAAACATATATTCTTCCTATTACACTCTATGAATTTCCTCTATAGCTCTATAACAAAGTGTCACTTTTGTATCTGCTTAACAAACTTAACAAAATGTAATAAAGAGCTAAGATATGGATTTTAGAGGCTTTTTGTATGTCATCTTCCATGAAAATTGAAGCCATTGCTGGGCTCATTCCTATTATTTATCATCTTTAAAAGTTGAGTGGCAGAAACCAACTATATATTGCTACTTTTTCTTGCAATCACAGTTTAAAGGAATTATTGGAGAAAATATTTGCTCCTTTATCATTTCAATATTGCTTTTCTTTAGAAAGCATAACAGCAAAACAACAAACAGCAATTAAGAGTTCTACTATTGATATTAACAATTATCTTAATGAAAATTTTCCATCTTTTGACTGTCTTAATAGATCTAGGGAATAGATTAGTCAATTTATTTTCTGATTGTTTTTCTTTTTATAAAGCTAATTATAGCTCAGAAGAGAGTAAATCACACTATTATAGTTGCCTTGACAATATTATGTTCATCACATCTTCCAAACTATTTATAGTTGTGGTTATCTCTGATGCAAGTATTAAGAATAATATTGTTATGTTTATCACTTATACCTATTCTTTCAACAATTCTTTAATAAAGATACTTCATCATGCTATCAATGTTACTATAATGGAAGCAGAACTATTTGCTATCAGATGTGGGATTAATCAGGCCACATGAATATCTGGTATTTCTTGTATTATTATCATTATGAATACATTACATGTGGCACAAAAATTTTTTGATTCAGCAATATATCCATATCAAATCCAATTGATAGCAATTTCCAAAGATCTCAGAAGGTTTTTTATAGAACATTCAAATAACTCAGTCAAATTTTTAGAGATTGCCCAAGTGACAAGAACTAGCATTTACATACTCAAGTAGATAAAGAAACAAAGAAATTTGATCTTATTCTATTATATCCTAACAAGATGTTATAGGATTTTAGCAAGGAGAAAGAATGTGATGATATCATTAATAAATAGCACAAGGACTTCAAGTTATTGAATTTGAAGAGAAGAAGTTTTCTAAAATTACTCAATAATAATTGTTTAGATATTAAATCTTCTTATACAAAAGGAGGGTAGTGGATTGAGAACTTTGTATTCTCCAACTCATTATGTGTTCAAGCTACTTGAGCAATCACAAATTATACTCCAATAGAAAAATATTGACTTCACTTTTTCCCAAGAAAAGACTTTAGTTGTTTATGTAAATCATATTCCATCAAAACAAGATGTCACATCTTTTATGACTGTAGAAGATTCAATAAGAGCTGGAATCTGAGAAGAGAAACAATTTCTCAATTCATACCTTTCTTAGAATATAACCCAAATGAGAATGTAATATTGTTATGATTACAATTTTTACTTTTCTTTCTCTTTTTTTCTTTTTTATTTCTTTTCCTTTCTCCTTTGTTTTAGTCCTATATAATATAGCTACATTGTAGCTACTATGGTCTGCTATTGTACTTCATATAATAAATTGTTGATTTTTAAAAATAATAATAGAAGTCTATGGTAACTATAATATAGCTATTTATAGAAAAGAAATTGTAGTTTATCTTTTTATTACTTTTTCTCTCTTTTTATTTTCTTTACAATATATTGATAATAGTCAAATCATTATCAAGTGATCTCTTCATGAAACCAAAAAGTTCTAGGATTAAACTCTAGAAAAGCAATGAAGTGACTTAATGAATTTCTATTCAGATTCCAATAGCTGTTGAATTTTCTACATTCATAAAGGATATAGCCTCTCATTTCAATTGGATAAGATCCACACAGACAACTGAAGTTCTCTTTAGAGAAAAACCTTAGTTGATGTTTATCTATTGGTATGTAATTAGTGATAGCTCTTGTTACTCTCACACACAAAGAGTTTAAATAGTCTAATAGTTTCAGCCAAGGTCCACTTTTCATATAAGTGAGTTTGATAGATGAATAATCATTGTCAAGTAAATTGAGAAAGTGATTCTGTTATAATCACCTTCTCATGTCTACCACATGACTATAGCATGGACTATAGGATTGATAGTTTTATTTTTATAACATAATGATTGGTTGCCCTGCAATTGTCTCAGTTAGTGCCTTATGTAATAGGTGTTGTTTCCTTTCTGTTCCCTCATGTTTTGTAACATCATTAACATACATTTACTATACTTTAACTTTGCTGTCAATAAATATATATAGATGTAAATACAATCCTGTATTTCTTTACCAATTGACTCTTTCCTCTACTCTTACTCAAGCCTTTGTCTAAGTTGCAACCTGAGCCAAGTCTAAGGTCATAATAGATTCCTCTTGAATTCAGATGCCTGAAAGGTTATCTGCCACTTTTAAATAATATTGTTGCTTTCTTCTTTCATACTGTGATCTCATGATGATTTATATAGGAGAAAAGGTTTGAAATTAAATCATTTTGTTTCTTTATCTATGATCACATGATGTTTTCATTTAGCTTTGTTAGAACACTTCCAAAAAACAATTGAGTTGTTAGAATTTCTTTGAAAGAAATTTCTATAATCTTTTATTATAGTAATAGATTGAATTTGATAAGAAAAATCAAATATCTTTCTGGCCAAATGGATGGCATTAGTAATGATTATGATATGTGAGATATTATTAATGTAGATGGCTTAATTGATTCCACATCTAATAGCAAATAATTTAGCTTTTGTTGTTATAACATTAACTGCATGATGGATAGTCTTAGCTACAATATTGTGACTATATTGAATATAAGTGATAGATATAGCAACTTCATTTTTAATACTGGCATCTGATAGGATGAGAACAGTATTAGAATCTTGTAGAAAATTTTTAAATACTTTATTGAGTTTTTGGAAATAGACATACTTGGCATTATTGACCTTTTGATCTATAGTGTTGAAAAAAAAACAATTCTAAAAAGTATCTACTAAGCAAAAACTAGAAGACAATTTCTTATGTTTTTTTTTTTTTTTTTTTTTTTTTTTTTTTATAAATATTTTT
>Ga0157364_1004937_pt1 | contig 13431 bp, 4 predicted proteins | sample AttsexASBM2_FD_111476 | JGI IMG/M metagenome (GOLD analysis project Ga0157364, IMG submission 111476) | Fungus gardens microbial communities from leaf cutter ant in Ribeirão Preto, State of São Paulo, Brazil - Atta sexdens ASBM2 | ecosystem: Host-associated > Fungi > Mycelium > Unclassified ... | reverse complement strand
TTTTTTTTTTTGTTTTTTTTTTTTTTTTTTTTTTTTTTTTTTTTTTTTTTTTTTTTTCGACAACGGAGACGCCGCGATAGCCGTAAGGTTTATTTTTCCGTATCCGCGACATTGAGAGAATTGAACTCATCCGGTATCAATCTCCGATGACGAGATGTGAAACGGGATCGCGATCGAATTTCAGAACGTAAATTGCGAAGAAGAAAAGAAAGGATTGATAGAGGTTGGGGAAATAGAAGAGACGAAGGATAATTTTTCGCTGATGCTGTACGATTCTGCGCGACTCCCCATAAAATGGCCTTAGTAGTTGATGTTTAGTCACGGTTGCTAACTCTCTGATTTTTGGCCGGACACTCTGACTTTTCGAACGAATCTCCTGCAAACGGAAGAAATCTCTGACTAACCGATCTAAATTTTTTTTAGAGATCTGGTTTGAAGTGCACGCATCGGTTTCTTCTGGTTTCGAAAAAAAATCCTTCGGCAAAGAGCCACATCTTTTTTAGTGAAAAAGTAACAATTTGGACAAAGGTAATCGATCTCCGGAGGTAATTTCCGGCAGGAGGACCGTCAATCTTCAGCGGAACACTAGTCGAAAGGTGGCAACCGTGTGTTTAGTTAATATATATATATATATATATATATACACACACACGAGAAGTATTGTAACTAAAGACATGGAGCATGGACTGCGCCAACTGTGTGTAAAATTAGTCGACAAAAATGAAAGAAATAGGTCGCGAAGACAGCTATTCTCTGTCTTTTTCTATTCAACCAATTCTTCAACCAATCACAATATCGTAGAAAGAGAGAGGAATTGGTCGTCCTCACGCTCTTTCTTTCTCTCTCTCTCTCGCTCTCTCTCTCTCTCTCCCATTTTTATTGACCACATTTGATATACTATTTAGATACGAATGGTGCAGTCCATGTTCGGTGTCTTTGATTGTAACCATTAAATGAATGCATCCTTGTACGATAGATAGCGAAGCGTAGAAATTTGCGTTTGTTTTTAAAACGCCAATTTCAACATAAATCAGAATCACGAACGCACGCACACCCTCGCGACCGATAATTAAAGATTACATTAAAAGATCAAAATTTTTCGCAAGATTCTTTCGCATTTCAATGTCGAATGCGATTCTACGATTTCTTTTCCGTTAATCTTGCTGATTTTTTTAAAATTAAATTTGCTAATTAAATAATCAATGTACAGTTGCGAAGACTCAGCGATTAATTAATAAGACTCAATTCACGAATTTAAATTCTGGCACTGAATTATAACGAGCTGGATTATGATTTATGGGAGCCTAATTGCACGCGAGGGATGCGTGCAAAGTGAAAAAAAACTGTTCTTCCAAGCGAAATGGAAGTTTCTATTTTTCACGAATCACCGGTCGTGAAAACATCGAGAATTGGAATCGGTTTAATTTTGATAAGAATTCGCGAAAAATTTCGAAATAAATTTGTGTAAAATTTATTTTGAAATATAAACTCGAAGTATAAAAACAAAAAGAATAATTTTTAATCTAAAAATTTATAGGTCAATTCTAAGAAGAATTGTAAGATTCGTAATTTGTTCTCGTAAGATTTGTAAAAACTTATAACTCATGTTCTAATTTTATGTACCATAAGACGTATGATTTGTAAATGTCTACAATTTCTTGTAAATCTTACGGCTAGCGAGAAGCTGTCTGTAAAGATATTGCATAAAGTTATAAGTACTTGTAAGTTCTTACAAGTATTGCGAGAACATATTACGAGTCTTACGATATTCTGCTTAGAATTTCGACATTAAGTAGATACAAATTTGAAAACAATCTTATTGGATTATTAAAATAATTATGTAGAGGAAAGTGAAATGTAACGAACAATGTTACAAAAAAATTTTGACATTCTAACAAATTAGTTTAAGCGTTCTATATAATTACTTCTGTAGTCCAACAAAATTTTCAGTATCCAGTTAAATTTTTAGATACTTCAGCAAAATCGTTCTTTTCGTGAACAAATTTCGAGAACAGACGCCCTAGGGACGCAAAAGTTATGCATTTACGACGTATGCGATGAAATGACGATGATTGACGTTAAAATAATCTATTCTTCCGTAGCGCGGAAAAATTGAACTCATCGAAATTCTACCGCTTTCGCTTCCCGTAAAGTGTACAATATTCAAAAACTGTAAATATGCGTGCATGTTGCTGGGGTAATCTTTATGAGGGTTAAATCGAGCGGGCAGTACAGCGTGCCTTTCCGCCACCCCTGAAGGATAATCTTTCAAGATAAACTCTTCAACCTTAACCGGTGGTGTACCTTTTTACGTGTATAATATTTTTACGTGAAGGGATCATAAATTACCATGTTGAAGCTAATAATTTACGACAGACACGATAATAATGGGATAATTGAGTAAGATCGAGATCGATATCAGAATTTCTTAATATTTTATATAAGACTGTGATTGTATTCTACGCTTCCGGTTAAGGTTCACAAAGCCTTTGTTCATATCTTCGTAAAGCTTGTACGAAAAAAGGAAGAAAGGCAGAAACTGTTATCACCACTTTCATGCTTATTATATTGTAAGGACGAAGGGGAGGGACTATTGTCACCACTCTCGCATTTATTACGTCGTAAGCGAGCGAGCGAAGGCTCCGCGATGGAACGAATATAAATTCAACGATAATTTAATCGAGCTCAGCGCAGTGCCAATTCGTTTAACCCTCCGATGCATTTTCAGCACGTCGAAGATAACCCCCGATGCATCGTAATTTTCTTCCCTTTTCTTCTTTTTTTTTTCCTTCATCGAACGCGCATTATAAATATTCACCGTTTCGTTCATCAGGATTTTTTAAAATGTAAAAATCTAGTTCAATACCTTGGGAGCAAATGCGCGCCAATTGGATTTTTCCGGAGGAAAAATATTGGCTCCAAAAGTTTGCCTAAAAATCTGCCAGTCGAAAGGCAGGAGGGCGCAAAAATCTAGGACACCCCGTGTAACATTTCCTCCTTTTTATTCGCGGGTCGTCGAGTCTCCGGCTCCCGCTTCCAAGGTATTAAGCTATTCGGGACTTTTCGCTATATCGCGTTTCAGATATGGTTCAACGCTAACGTCGCGGACAATACGGGACTTTGGACGTTCAACCCCTATCCTGTCCGAGTTACGGCATTGCCATCGCTGCGAAAGCCTCCTTCCACCGATGAAAATTATATTAGCCCGGAAACTTTGACTTCGCAGCGCGTCAGAGGGGTTAAGACGAAGCCGTAATCCAACCGTAATATCTAGCGCGAATTTCACCCGTAGAATCCGCGTTCGATGTAATCCTCCGCGCGCGCTAATCTCCCTTTGTTTCCGCTAAAGACTCCATCGCTCCGAACTTGGTGAATCGGCGCGGCGGCGATGAGGTACGAACGCGCACGATTATTACGTGCCAGTTGCGCCGCAACGTTGATTGATTAATCGACCGTCCAAGTATTTTTCATTCCCTCCCGTTACAATACAAGGCCATGATCTGGAATGAGGCAGCTAAAATCGCTAATCGAAGTCAGTTAGCTCTGGATTGACCGTTCGCACTCGCGTCAATTAGTAACGCTCTTTGTGATTAATTATGTATCCCATATTGCTTCGCGTGCGCGTTACATGTATAAAGGTACTTACTCTCAAATCAGTCATTTGTTTACGCAAATCTTTTGGCCGGTTCGAAATGGAATTTACCTTGAAACTTCTGACTGACCGGTCACTATGGATTTTTAAAAAACACAATAAAAATTCTTGCAAAAGATGTTAAATAGAAATATTTTTTCAATAAAACAATATTTGTTGGAGTACACTTGAAAAAAAAATATATATACACGAAAATTCCTCTTTTATTTCGGAATAGAATGAAATTATATTTATCTCATTCGACTGTTGTCATGTAACTTGTTTCGTTTTCTAGTTAAGCATAATTTGATTATAAATATATGATTATTTATTGATTACTAGAATACAAGGGGAATATTTTCGGTATATTTTACAAATCTGTTCTATCGATTGTTTTATTTAAAAATATTTTTATTTTGATATCATTTTCAAGAAATCAAGAATTTTCAATACCTGTACCTACATTTTTCTCATTTCTAATGTTACAATTCAAGGCTGCAATAGGCAGAGAAGGCAGAAGGTCTTAAAGAAAATGTCTTCATTTATCGCTAAGTTTACAAACAGAAGGTGATTTTATTAAAAGATGTGTATGTGATTTCTGAGAAATTGCTAGAGGCGCTTAGGTATGATCGGCGTATTTAACGTTTAAGGTAGTAAACTGGTCGCCATTCTTGCTTTTGCTATCTTTGTCGCGGATAGAAACTAGAGACGTCATTCTGCTGAAGCATAATTCTCGGTCTAGGGAACGAATTGTTAACGAGAGTTAGTTGGTCAGTCGGTCATGCACGGTTAACAAAGTTTTCTTTATTCATCCATGTTATGGATGTATCTACTATGTGACTATAAACCGGGACAGCTCGAGACTCAGAATAACTTCATTAGGGCTGCACGCGGCCCTCATAGCCACTTGAAACGTTAGTCAATTATTAAACTACGGTCTACTAACGTGGCGCTCGCTGTTTACTTCGCACAGAATAATTCTTAATTCTCTGTATTTCACGAAAATGCAATCATCTTCCAAAATGTACCTTTTTTAAAATAGAGGAATTTTATAAAAAGAAATTGGCCGGAAGTATGTATATACATATATATAAAATTTATTAACGACTGCAAGCTGATAAAGTTCTTAGTGTAAAAAGTTCCTTACAGTTGTTGTATTGCGACCGCCAAATTAACTTAATTTTTAATTAACTATAAAATTAAATAATTATTAAAATTAAGATTTCACAAGCGGGAAATGCGATACGTGATAAAGAAGGAAAGAGAAAGAGACTCTTGTAATATATTCGTAAGAGAATCTCATAGACTTAGATTTATTTTGTTTTCTCATGCCTGTGCAATATATATCGCTGTTTGTAAAGCATCTTTGCACGCTTCTGGAATAGCACGTTTTTATCGATCATCCCGTAGATACGATCTAAACTGTTAATTAACCAAGACTGCCGGGGTGCGATCGATCCTAAGCTGCTTTTCTACCTAGAGGAAAACCCAAAGTGCTAAAGCGCAAAGCGTTTCCGGTTTGGGATTGAGACGAAGCGCCATGAACTCTTCGAATAGCATCGGGAATTGATTGTAACACCCTAGTCTCTCCCGCGTGCATAAATAAATCGGTGCGCGCAAAAAGTTTCAACCTTGATCTGATTCCTATAGAATGTAACAGTTTTAATATTCATACACGAAATACTCTTACTCGCGATTTACACTTGGAAAGATTTCGAAGCGAAGGAGAAATAAAAATCAAAAGCGGGAAGAAATCGACATGACAGTTTCCACGATTTCGTTTATACAAGAAAAATAAAACAGACAAAAATATTCTTCTTTCTCATCGATTGTACGAGATACAACAAATTCGATCAATAGTCATTAGAATTTTATTAAAGATTAGTGCATATTAAAAATATAGTATACTGCTGTATATAAAATTAGCAAAATTATAAATATAAAAGCACATAAATATTTAAACCGATTAAGTACTCAATAGTAATATTGTTACGTTATTTAATAGAACACAAATGTTATCAAAATTGATTAAATTATACCACCGCATATAGATATTTTATATAGCAGCCTTTAATGTGCACTAATCCAGTCTACTACGAGTGATCGAATTCAACATAGAATAAACCCACAGATTTCGGATTATAAACTCTTTCGGAGATGATTTTAGATTGCTTTTTATAGCTAAGCTAATAGTAACCTTTGCACTTCAAATAAAATACAGCCTTGTCCAAAAATATTAGGCAACTTATTTATCATTTTATAAAGTTTTAGTTAAAAAATTGATTTGTGATACTTGCTGCAAAGTGTTCAAGAATTTTAAATGTACAATGCTGATTAATAGGTGATAACACAAATAAAAAAGAGTTCCAAAATAAATGATAGAATATAGGCGCCTAATATTTTTGTATGTTTGAAATTTGACGAAAAAGAGAAAAAAAAATTGTAGCGCAGAGAGTCTAGTATAGCAATAAAAAAATTAATCTTTTTTTTTGCGCAAGCCGATTTGTACAAAAGGCCTACTTGAAATATCTCCTCGAGTGAGCACTCGAACTCTCGACATTACGATTACTAGGTCATCGTCATGCGACGGAAATGCATCAAGCGAATCGATGCGAGAGAATCGCTCACGCTGATCGCTCACGACGGGAGGACCGTCGGAGTGTACAGTACAATACGTACGTGTAAGGCTAGGGTAAGAAGTAACGCGATTAATGTTTCACTCCCGGCCCGATGCAGTCGCTCCCGTTCGCTGCACAAAGTGCTGCATGAGGTACGCTTTCGCGTCCCTTTGGAGAACCGAGCGCTTTAAAGGGACGCCGCGCCGATGGGGCTGACGTAAGCGCGGCTGATGGCTTAGAGCGCGCCTCGCGTCGGGGGTGTCAATATTTTCTCGTGCAGTGCACCGAATCTCACACCTAAATCGTACATTTTGAGAGAGTATTTAGGAAATAGACGGAATATTTAGGGCGGAAACAGACGATCGATTTTGTCGCACGCGCTGCCTTCATAATTCTGAACATGAGGGAAGATAATTCCCATGTTTAATTATCTGTCATTTTTTTAAATCCCTCTTGTTTTTATGCCTCATATATTTTGCGAAAGCATTTAGGAAATAAATAGACGGTGTATTTAGAATGGAAACTGATGATCAATCTTGTCGCACACACTGCCTTAATAATTTCGAGTATGAGAGGAAATAATTCACATGTTTAATTATCTGCTTTTTTTTTAATTTCTTTAGATCCATTTTGTTTTTACGCTTCGTATTTTTCTCATGTAATTTCCACGCGCTCCGCAGAAGGTATGCGATGAACGACAAAAATGATCATTATATATATGTATATCGGACTGATTGCCGCATATGTCGCATTTATTTAAAACAATTAATCATTATCGATCCCTTCACCTCTACTCTACGCAATAATTTTTCACGAAAATAGTTGAAATAATGATCCCTGGGATACAACGCGAACCATTAAACGGAGTTAATTAACCATGGCTCGCGACATAAAAGGTGACTGTATCAACGTCACTTTACGCTCGGCTAATGGAATTACCTATACCTATCTCTGTTCGCGCGTTACAATTAACGTTACAGTTAACGTTTGCGAGAGGAGGCGGAAAAGTCGTAAAGTCGGTCACAAAGGGTGTTTAAGGCGCGGAAAAACCTTGACCTTTTCGCCATAAATCACTTTCGAGCGCGAATCGCGCGGTCTTGCGCGGATCTGACGCGCAATATACGGCGGTGTTGCTAAATTGGCTTTAAGAGCGCCTAATGACGCGTACGCTCGCAAAGAGGGATGGAGAAAAGAGATTCAGGCAAATAGCCAACCGATCCCCATTCACCCTTCGGCCTTCCCCGGTCGGCGGCGGAACTTCTTAGACGCGACTTCGGGTCGGGTCCTGAATGGGAACGGTTCGCGTGATCGGACCGAGGCGCACTACGGCCGTTCGTAGGCTCGTGCACCACAATAAATGGGAAGAAAAAAAACCGTACGAATTACCATGTGTCTCGCATACCACTATACTCTTAACGACAGCATTGATAACGCTCTAAACGATAAGTACGCCATAAACGACACACCGTTTAAGCCGTATCCAACCCGTAAATCTCAACTCTAGCTGCACCAAGTGCCATAGTCCATAGGTACACGATTATGATTACATAGAACTCGATATAGCGTCAGCAGCTGATCACGAGCGAGAGAGAGAGAGAGAGAGAGAACGAGCAAGCTAGCGAGAAAGAAGAGAGAGAGAGAGAGAGAGAGAGAGAAACAATTATTAATTAAGCAATTGGTTCTATACTATTATCGTGACTGCACGAGGAGCGAAAGGAAGAAGAATTGAAAGTGCGAGAGCGTGAATGAATGAAAGGAAGGTGGCGGGACGACGGTAAGCAGGAGTTACGTTTTGCGGTCGCGACATGTGACCCACGTGACTCAAGATCTGGCGAACCCGTGGAACCGGATAGCGCTCTCGAGCGTTTACAGACACACCAATATATACGACAATATACACGTTGAGATTGATTGATTTCCGGTCCGCCTGTCGCCTCGGTTACTCTGCACCACATTTCCCCCTGGGTACATGGCATCCGTTACTGTACATTACACGCCGGCTTATTTTTCGACGCCGTTAGTCTGCGATTAGATTTGCCGCTTCCACCTCCGATCCTCTGTGACTCGCGAGCTACCCTAAGTATAGCGGTGCGTAAAGTTGATAAGAGAAAAGAAGAAGAAGAAGAAGAAGAATGTAAGAGAGAGAGAGAGAATATGTATGCGAGTGTGTGTATGTAAGAGAGAAAAGCGTGAAATAAGGAATTTTGTGGATGGGACGAGACGATGGTGCGTGACATCTTTGCAAGAGACATTATCGAACACTTGGAACTGTAGTAACAAATTGCAATTGTATGTTGTAAACATTACTATTTCAAATATAATGCTATTATTAACAGAATATACGTGTGTAGTTTTGTGGAGTGGTGGTCGACCACGCGTCCGTTCTCATTTCACGTCGACAAGTTACCTAAAATCCATATCACGTGAAAAAAAAAAAGAAAAAGAGAAAAAAAGAACCGAGCTTGCTGATGCTCGCCGATAGAATGTTGCGACCAAATGTGACGTTTCCCGGTTCGTACAGCAGCATCGATTTTTAACACACATCCCTTTTAAAACTTGACTGACGTCGAGACGAGCGAGAATGAAATCTTTTTGATCTTTTTGGCGTTACATCTCTTTCCGTTTTCCCGTTTTGAAACGACACTCGAATATTCTTAGATCTCCGCCCGTTTGAGGGAAGGATATAGCCGAGATAAATGGTTATATCCAACAGTACCGTGGCGCACCACGAATATTTTATTCCATTTAAAGCGATGACTCGTTTCCGATAAATATATCGACATCAATTCTCTTTGAGTTATTAGCGATCGGAATTACTCTCTCGGATTCCTCTCAAAATAAGCTTAACTTAATAAAATCTTTAATTTGATTTCCAGCAGACTTCGCTTTAATACAATTTTAATTTTCAAGCTTCATCTACAGGGGACATTCAAAGTTAAACGTTAAAAATTTGCAGTAAATTACGGTCTTTGCAATCTTAGCTCGGAAAAATGCAATTTCGAATTTTTTATTAAGATCAAGACTTTTACGGCTGTCTTTCTAAAGGTGATGTTCTGAAACACTTTGCTCACGTCAATTTAATACTCCTCCTCCCTCTCCCTCCTTCCTCCTTTTTTTCTTCCTTTTCTATCCATTTAATCCTTTACAAAAACTATCAACTTCAATTTGTAATCTCATTAAAATAGTTAATTGTATCGCGAATTATACAAGTGAGATAAATGTCAACGAAAAGGAATTCATCGACCGGAATGAAAAATATAAACCATCAATATCTCGCAGGATTATAACGTAATAGATTGACGTAGACGATAGAATTTATTCTTTACCGGGAAGTATGTGGCTTGCATGTCACGTGTATAAATAGGTACGCGTACGCTAATTTTATTCGTTGTAATAAAGATTTACGCCATTTTTACGTCAGGCAATGTGCCACGCTTGGGGCTATACTTTTATTTTAGGAACGTATATTTTTATATTACTGACTTTGCGAATAGCAGTCATAAGGGAAGAGACAGAGAGACAGACAGACAGACAGAGAGAGAGAGAGAGAGAGAGAGAGAGAGAGAGAGGAGAAGAGAATATAATTTATACACTCTATTTAAAACTCTTCAAAGATTAAAGGTAATCTACGTTTGAAATGAAAAATGATTGAAAAGGACGTCTTTATCTGACAAGGTATTTTTTTTTAATATGAATGAACGAGTTAAATAATAAAACGTCAGGTTTTAATAGAAATACGAGCAAATAATACTGACCATTTATTAAAAACATTGACGAGAGAGTTATGAAAATACCAACCCGATAAATACAAACGTTATTCAAATAATATACCCTCGTCGTGTCTCTGCTTTCCCTTTGTTGACGATAGCGAATGAATTTCAAAATATTTCACTGCATCGAAAACAGTAAAAAATGACTGCCATGTACAATGCAGCTATACAGAATATCCCGAGTATTATGTAGCCTCATTTCTCCTTTCACGCGATCGATTCTCTCTTTTCAAGAGACAGAATCCTCCACCCCTCCCGATTTCATCGAAACGCGCTCGTCGTCATGTAGTAATTATCGGAATTGTAAAGAGCAGCGATGAAATAGCTTCTTGCGGACGTCTCGTTAGACGCTCGTAAAACAACGCGAGCAATGATAAACGTGCGGGCGTATGCCTCTGAGGATCTCCGAGCATTTTTAATTACACCTAAACGCGTAACGAGGTGCCGGTGCGGCACGGCGCGGCGCGGCCGGTGAAAAATTCTCGACCCATATCTACGATGCCGTTTCACCGACGTACCGCCGTGCCGTACCGGCACATATAGAGGAGAAACACTAAAAATAACGGGGCGCGAGTGTAAAGGCCGCACTCGAGGCATGCAAAGGTCGATTACGGGCGGAACGAGCGACGAGTATCCAGGCATCAAATCCTTCTGCATAATTCCACGCCGCGCCGCCGTCGAAGTCATCCATTGAAGTATAACGCGTCGGAACTTGGGGATCCTAAAGACGTCGTCTGTGTGTTTTTATCAATTATTTTGCAAATAAATATTCTCCTAACTACCTTTACAGATTAAAAAATTCTTTTCCATACACAATTAAAGTATGAACGCTAATGTAGTCTAAATCGGTCGACTTTATATACAAAAATATTATTAGAAAATTACATTTCAGTAATCAAATAAAGTACATGAACTGTTATAGCCTCGCTACTTGTCTTTCGTTATTAATTTATGTTAATATAAATAAAAGTACTTAAATAAGTTCAAATGAACGCTCTCACAGCGATCTCCTTCAGCGAATATAAAATATAAGTTAAGATTACAATCATAAAAATTTAATTACGATTCATTAATTATTTCGAAACACGATCTACATTGAATCCCTCTTCATGTATTCTTGGATTATAAATTTCAAAATTTGGCCTTATTATCAATGCAGAGCTTGTCAACTCCAGAATATATGATTATTATATGTGCAGTCTATTGACATATATTGAAAATTTATTTATAGATGTACCGCAGTAAATTAATGTTTTTTTTAATTATATTTTGTATTTTTTATAATTTATAATTTATTTAAATTCTAAAAATTAATAAATTCATTCTCAATTCTCAAGATTGTCAATTTGAAAATTTAATTTATTTCAATCAACGTATTAATTTATTTGTAACGTAACCTTCTTCTTCGTTAAACTTTCGAGCAATAACAACTGAGAAATGATTATGTTTCAAACTTTATTAACGTTTATTTGATAGGGATAACCTTTTTTAAATAGAAAAGTACAGTTTTGTTATCTGCTTCTGGCATCAACTCGTAACAATATTTGCTTCATATACAAGTTTTATATTTTGTACGTATAAAAGTCTTATCTAGTATGTATAAAAGTCTGTTTTTTCCTTCATTAAATTATCTTTCTCACTTTAGCAAAATATCAATCATATATCTATCTCATTTTAAATTTCAAAAGTCTATACAGTGTTTAATCATAGAAAAAACAGACTATTTGGTTTGAACTAAGCATTAGGGATTATATGAACAATATCGAGTTCTAAAAATTATAATAAATATCTAATATAAAAAATTAGTTGATAAGAAAATTTATACATATATGTGCATACGATATTGATGTAGCATAAACTTCTGCATAACGCATAGTGCATAAAAGAATCAACCAAAGTTCTCTTTTCTGTGAAATGAAAAGAAAGGAAGGATTCTAATTGATTCTTTCACGCATTACGTGTTAAGCGTCTACAATGAAATTTTAAGATAAAATTTCAGCTTTAAGCCGTAAAAAATTGATCAATTATAATCGATTTTCCTCACATTCAATTGTGATTGATTAATTTCTTAAGGTTTAAAACTTAAGTTTTACGTTTAAAATCTCATTGTAGACACCGTTTTATGCGAAAGTCTGTACCGCAGCCTTAATGTGTAGTAATGTGTCAATGACATGTAAATCGTACATGTACAAGTCCTATGGAATTGGTAAAACAAATGACTTTAGGATCCCTTTAAACGGCTGTCTGTGGCTGGCCGTTTCCTTACGGAATGCATAACGGACCGGATGGAATAAAATCCCGTTTTCCTCTCGTTTTCGAATAACGCGGAATAAAATAAATGGAGAGAACTTCCTGGCACGGAGACACGACCTACATAATATAGGCCTGTGAAAAATCGAGAGAAACTGTTTGTACTCGCGCTTTGATCTTGCAATGATTAATATTTAGATAGCGGGATTAATATACATCTCGATATTTACCAAGCATTTATTAGACTTTTATTGATGCATCGTTATTGAATATTGATTTAACTAAGGGAGGAGAAGGGTTGATTCATTTACTCAATCATATCTAAAAAACCTAGAGAAAGCAAGACGCGGTTTAATTAAATCCTCTTAAAAGCATTCCGAATATAAAGATGATATCAAGACTAATATCCATCAGCATTGATCATTAATACACGATAATAACAGAATTGTGTTCTAACGCTACACACGCGGTTAATTTGATTACTGTAGGACGATCATCATCGGCAAAGTGATTGCTTGTTGTCAAAGTGGCTTGTCGCTTAAAGTACACTCTGTCCATCCAACTCGTCTGCGTTTCCCGCGACGACCTGAAATTGCGGTATAAATTGCCGCATAGAAAGAAGGAAAGAGAGAACGCGGGGTGAGTGCGCGAAAGAAGGGGGGAATGAGAAGGGGTGATAGAACGAAAGCGGCGCTTATATGCTCGAATTCAATTACACATGAATGGCCGGCAGGCATGAATATTTTCGCAACGACGTTGCAGACAGGGCTCGTCTTGGCCGAGCGCGGCGGCATAGCAGCGGCGATGAATCCGATCGATCGGCCCCAGTCACGCTGACCGACCTGCCGTGTTACCCTCGCGATTTCGATCTATCGAGTGCGGATATCCGCAGCGCAAAATTGCGACCCGCTCGTAATTACGTCGCCCTTTCGCCGATCGGCCGTATCTTCGTGAAACATTCACGCGTGTTTCCCTCCCCCTCAGCCATCTATCCCTGAATTCATGGGTATCGCATGAAAAAGAGATCAGCACAATGCGCATCATTATATGCGGATAGAAGCGACGCGCGATCGATCTGTGCGGTAATTTTGCGAAAAGAAGCGTGCCAAGGGCCGCCGCGCGTTCCCGTTCGAAACGAATGAACGAATGAACGAATGAACGA
>Ga0157364_1004936_pt1 | contig 13431 bp, 3 predicted proteins | sample AttsexASBM2_FD_111476 | JGI IMG/M metagenome (GOLD analysis project Ga0157364, IMG submission 111476) | Fungus gardens microbial communities from leaf cutter ant in Ribeirão Preto, State of São Paulo, Brazil - Atta sexdens ASBM2 | ecosystem: Host-associated > Fungi > Mycelium > Unclassified ... | reverse complement strand
TTAGAAAATAATGTATGAAGAAAAAAAAAAGAGATATGTGCGTTATTTAAACACATAAAAAAAATATATATATATATATATATATATATATATATATATATATATATATATATCACTTCTTGAAGAAATTGAATTCTGATGGTTAAAACTGATGTCCCGATGAGAGAAGAAATTCTCGTGGCGCCAGTGGCGAGATATCTGTCGACGGGGCGATGCGTGATAAAGGGGAGATATTGCGACGCCAGTGCGAACGTGGGAATCCGCGGCTGCTATCCGCTCAGCCTCATTAATGATGATGTGCTTGCCACCCAGTTGCAGCTCTCGCTCTATCTGTCTTTCTCTCCTACAGCGTCCTTCGTTTCCTCCCTCTCTCTCTCTCTCTCTCTCTCTCTCTCTCTTTCTCTCTCCCTTTAGATTTGCAGCCACGCTCGAAAGATCGAGCTCTGTGGAAGCTGACGCCCGGCCAGCCACCACATCCGATCTACACCACCCTCTTTCATCCGCGATTTGCCCCCGCTTTCCTCTCGACCTCTTGTTCGCCCCTCCCCCTCTTCTCATCGGGTCACGGGATATACAGCTCTCGTACATCTCGAACGACCTACAACGCGCGTTACACCCCGAATTCAATTCCGCGCAACCTGTGCCCACTTTTTCGCTCCCACCGTTAAGTCCATCGCCGATATTATTGATAGGCGTTTTCTAGATACGGACCTTCGATCACTGAAGGGTGAGGATATATTTCATTGAGAAAGGGTTGAGGGCATATATTCATGTTATCGGCTTTTAAAAACATTAACTGTATGATTTCATTTTTTTTTCCGTACGAATAACTTGAAAAAATTTTATAATCTTTTTGAAAGTACATATTGATTTGATGTACCGTTTTCTACAAAAAAAAAGTAAAAAATTATTTAATGTATATCTAAAAAGTACAAATACAAATACAATATTTAATCGTATATATAATATCCCTTTGAATAATTTTATGATTGTCTTTGACAGAGACTCGTATAAAACAAAGAGAAAGGCCATATATATATATATATCCGTAGTTTTTCCTAGAAAGCATTAGACTATCCGAGAGCTTCATGATATAATCGCGGAATAATCTGTCAGACGTCAAAAGTAATATAATTACGTCATAACTGATGTTTAGCAGTGCAACATGAGCGCGGACCGAGGAAACCAAAACCCCACGCGATCATCTCGTCGGAGAAGCAGCATCAGCAACAGTCGTCGATTGTCACGCAATTGTCTCCTCATTCTGCAACCTCAGTGCACAGTGATCGATTAAGACCAGCACTAGCTCCTCCATACGTTCTCTCGCCACACAGGTGTGTAACGCTTGCATTAATCGCATTAAATTAACATATTTGTTGTCTCGTTAATCTAATCGGTATTCGCTCCAAAATTTTCTTAACTTGTATTCGCGACTGTAGTGTATTTTAAATTAATTTTTTTTTTAAAGTTAACGGAATTGAACAATTTGTTTCATTTTGGAAGTCAAAATCTGAAGAATAAAATTATTTAAAGTTAAAATTATGTAAAGTTGTGAAAAACATTTGTTATAAATAATTTTAAACATAGTTGAAAAAAAATGTCCAATTCTGTGAAGTTTATTGAATATCGATTAGGATTGAATATTGATTCATACGGAAAAGAAAATAAAAATAGATGTCAGTATATCAATATATGACTAGCGATAAAAGCATAAGAATAATTGAATTAATATAATAAAAATAGAATAGAACAATTGTGTGATTCTTGAATTTCCACATCTATCGTTTGTGTTAGGTGAAGAAAGAAGCGAATTGGATACTCTAGTTTATTAATATGTCTACTATAACGGTAAATTCTATGATTAATCTTATGTTTCTCTTTTCTCCTTAAAAGGCATTAATAGTTTTAGCCAACGAATATAACTAATAATAAATAGATGTAATATAATAAATAGAGTTTATATTCTTTATATTGTATGAAAGAATGATAAATAAATAGAACTGTACTTTAATAGAATCCTTATAATTCAAATTACACACTTTTCTCGAATAAACGAAGCATTCAAGCATTTAGTTTTCAATTTTGTCGGCGGGTCTAATATAAATTAAGGAATTTTTATTAATTTGAGGAATTTATAAAAATCTAAAAAATATAGTTTGACGATTGTACTCGTGCACTGATTCGAATACTTGGAGAATTATGTGAAAAATTACTGCACACTTGTGTTGATAAAAAAACTATATTAGAATATTAGAATTGATCAAAGAATTTAATCTGTAGATGGTAGGAACATACCTCGTGTAGTTACAGAAGATGATAAAATTTCATGAAGTGACTCAGACTCTCTTCGTGAAGTAGTTAAGGGTTATTACTGTAGAAGGTTAAGGTGCGACCAAAGATTCACGCCTTATCCACGACCGATGGCGCTGGTACAGAAACCGCCGGAGGAATCACCGTCCCCTGTACCGTTGATTCTACCGCACCCTCGCACGACTACGACCCTCTATCAAGCGGCCACAACCGTCTCCTTAGCACCACAGCCTCCCCTTCTGCAGATACTAATGTCCGCCGAGGAATGTCAGGTAAGTAATTCAGCTTAATTTTGTATCCGCTTCCCTTATTTTGTTCCTGCAAATTTAATAAAGGCGAGTTGCTCCACTCAGTTTCTTCCTCGTGGTTTAAGTGGCAGACAAATTACACGCAGGAATTATTATTAATATCAGCTTTTTGGCGAAAATGGAATCCTTTTATCTTGTGAATGTTAATTGTTGACTTTATTTGCAATTATATTACTTAAAATTAAAGCTAAAACTATAAAAGAGAAAGTTAAAATTTACAACTCACAGACAGCACAGAATTTTTATAATAAATATTCATAAATATTTATTATTTTTATTTTTTGAAACATTATATAAATATTTTGTACATATTTTATATAATATTTATGATAAACATAGATACATATTTTTAGTAAATATTTTTTACTTAGATTATAATGTTTTATTTAGTATTTTCATAGCATTTACTGCAATATACGATAAATATTTCATAATATTTATAATAAAAATATCTATAATCTGTGTGCAATCTAAACCACAAAAATATTTACAAAATATTTAAAACATTAAAATTATATTAAAATATTAAAAAATAAATCTTATAAATATTTTGGAAATATTCTAAATATTATGCGCGGTCTGGAGCAAGCGATAATTTGTTAAGAATAGTAAATGATCTATTTATCTTATAATATACAATTATAAAAAAATAATTCTTGTGAAGAAACAGGGTTTTGAGAAAATGCTGCCGTCGGACTCTGATAGAGATTAATTTAGCTATTTTTTATGGAAGTTTCAGAAATCACAGAATTATTTTTTAAAACAAACAGGTGATTAGTTTATATTGTGTAATTTAAAATTATACAATTCTTTAAATATCGTATTGAATTTTTATTTCCGCGAAAGGATATAATAGTCTCTTTTTTAATATTTGTTTTGCAAAGATAGATTCACGGGTCATGTATCTATCTACATTTTGCCATTTGTTACGAGGATAGAAAAGTTTTCGGTCTGACATAGAAATGACACCACAAATATCAAATTGCAAATAATTTTAGAGATTTATTTCTTCACAGGGCTACTGTTAAAATTTCAAACAGATATATTAATTTTTTTATTTCAGTCGTAAAGCAACCAATCTCTTTGATTCTTCCATGACAATGCCGCTCACATTTCTTCAATTGCAATCGCAAAATTTCATTAATATTTCACATGAAATCTGATGCTTGCAAGATCATTTTATGGAATTATGCGACTCTAATTGAGGAAATGTGAGCAGGTGCATTGTTATGATGGAATCAATAATTAGTTGCTTTACACGACCAAAATAAAAAAACTAATAAACGCATCTGTCTGAAATTTTAACAGTAGTTCTGTGAAAGGCCTAATTACTTGTTTAAAATTATAATAGTTTATATATAAAGATTATGTATTTCGTGAGTTTTTTCCGTGTCCAGATCCATTCTTGGAATGCCAAATTTCATGAAGCTTGCAGTTCATTTCATCAGGGCAAGGAACAGCCTGATACTAGTATGACACGAGAAAACCACAATCTTTATATAGAAAGCACCCATGGAAGTTTCAAGAATATTATTATAATATTATTATAATAGTTTGATATTTGTAGCGTCGTTACCGAGAACTTTTCAAATTACTCTCGTACATATCACTTTGCATTCTTTTTTTATAATCATGCTTTACAAATTATCGCCTCGTTTTGCCATAAGGAACTGGTTTGGAATGCGCGATTACAACCAACGGCAGAGTATCCGATGGAGCAAATAGAAACGGAGACGAGTCGGAGTCCGACGGGCACCGTACAGAGTTTTAGTCCGACTTGGGAGATGCTGCAGGTATCTTCCAATACTTTCATTGCATATCTTCTTTTTTCTTTAATCGTTCACACATGTCGCGTCACATAAATGTTAACGCAGGAGACAACGGCCCGACTGCTGTTTATGGCTGTCAGATGGGTGCGTTGCCTGCCGCCTTTCCAAACGATATCGAAGGACGATCAATTGTTGCTGCTAGAACGATCCTGGACGCAATTGTTCTTGCTGCACTTGGCGCAATGGTCCGTCTCCTGGGATATCACCGCGCTCCTCGAAGATGAACAAGTGCGTAGTAGACTGCCCACGGATGACAACCCAACGAATCAGGAGCTCGTCCTTATTCAGGTTTATCGGCTTTACCTTTCTGCTCGTAACAAATAACAAACATTATAAATGTCAAAATTGAATAAAATTTTCCCAGTAGAAAGAAAAAATATTATTATTATTATTATTGTTTATTATAATTGTTATTCGTCACTTCCAGTTTTTTATTTGGCCAGTTTGTATTAAAGTTTGTTTCCAATAACGACAATAACAAAAATTAAATTAAAATATATCGTTGATTTAATGTTATTATCTTATTCTTCTGTCTTTTTTCTCTCTTTCTCTCTCTCTCTCTCTCTCTCTCTCTCTCTCGCTCAGATATAAAATATGGACGTGTAAACACTAGTACCATTTTATTTATTTAAGAATGACTTTTTGTATCGTTATATCGTTTTCTCGATTTCGGTGAACATTTTTCTTTAGTCTCCTCTGTAGACTCGCAAGGACTTCGTTTCAATGGAGTATTCTCTTACGTTCTAGGCTATAATATGCCGATTCAGACAACTGTCTCCCGATTTCGGTGAATGCGGTTGTATGAAGGCAGTGGCTTTATTTACGCCAGGTAAAGAGATATTAATAAGAGATTAATACAAGTTAATTGTGTTAGCGTATGCAGCATGTGGATTATTTTTAAACAATAAATCTAGCGATCATTGCAAACATCATTGAAGAACTTTGTTATTTTGATATTTCATCGTTATTATTTTTATATTAATCCTTAAACGCTATACTATGAGAACGACATTGCGTATAGTCTAATACGATTGTTATACCTCTGCATGAAATACTGCAACAAAAATTGTAATAATATTACTGCAATATTGCAATTTAAATATTATATCGGAATGCATCAATATTATGAAATTTTAATATAATTTAACTAAACAATTAAGGACCGAGCCGAATCTATTGAGCTAATACTTAATAAAACATCCTTTTTAAATTTAAACTTTTCAATCATTTTACTATGATTCTCTTTAATGGTGTCAAAATTTTACAATTTGTATAAATGGCAATAACAATTAGTTTTCTATTATATCACTTTGTTTAACATCATCAAATAATTTGTCATTAAAATTACAGACATTATGTGATCTTCTTAATATACATAAGTGGAAATCAGGGATCTTGGTTCGCTGATTATAGTGCTATTAAGGCTTCGGAAATCCGAGTGTATCTGCATTTATCCTTATTATTCATCCAATGTTAAATAAGAATAAAATGATACACGGAGGCACCCGAATGATATTTCCAAATGCAGCCTAAAAGGACATGTTAATTGATCCATACTTCCTATAAGCACTTAATCTTGATTCGCAACTCTGAATAATTTTTGTTTTGTAATCGTTATCTTTAAACATTTAATAATGTCATTAGATGTTTATCGTATGTATATATTTTGAAATGTAATGTTAAGCAATAATATATTAGCAGTTAATAGATTAATTAAATTAGATTAATTGAAATATTGTATAATGCAGCAATATATCTGCAATATTTTATTTTTGATATAAGAATATGTCTACAATATTGCAACAATGTTTTACGAAATATTACAATCTTTCAAAATAATTTTGCTGTAATATTTTATGTTGTAAGAGTAACTTTTATAAAAATGAATATATTGCAAAAAAATGTTTCCTCTACAACACAAAGTTGCACAAAAGTTGCAACAACACTGTTGCAACGTTACATGTTGCAGCGATGTTGCAAAATCTCTGCAATATTGCTGCACTGAATTTGTTGTTTAACAAAAGCATCAAATATTAAAGAAAATAACGCAAACAACATATTGGAAAAGCATTGAAAAAAAATCAAGTATGCTATATTCAACAATGCGTTTAAAGATTAATGTTAATTCTCATTATATATTATTTTATTTATTTTAGATTATTTGTCATAATATATTGCTTTCTTAAATGATTTTTTAAAATAATTACACAAAAGGATAAATATGACTGATCTTTTACAAATAATGCAATAATCATTATTGTTTAATAATTATCATAAAAGAATAATTATGACTGACTTTTCACAAATAATGCAATAATTATTAAACAATAATGATTATTGTATTATTTGATCGATTTTGTCTTATTAAGGGACGGATATCGTATATAATTCTTTTTTTATAAATCGCAGAGACGGTAGGCCTACACGCGATCCAGCCCATTGAGATACTGCAAGATCAGGCACAACGTATTTTAGTGGATTATACAAGATCACGATATCCACAGCAACCTAGTAGAATCGGCAGATTGATGATTCTGGTCGGATATTTGAGGTGCGTCTCTTCCAAGACCGTCGAACGTCTATTCTTTCACGAAACTATCGGAGAAATACCAATCTCGCGTTTACTAGTCGACATGTATCAAATGGAAAAGTATATCAATTGAAGCGCATTTTACATATCATACGCGTTATACATAAATGTGTCAGGACCACAGCGAGCTCGCAGCTTTCCAAAACTCTTCCGACTCTCTCACTCGTGTAGAAACAGCAGAATAGAATAAGAGAAAAGTTTTCGAAATCTGTAGTGGCCTTCACAAATTTCCTTTTCACAATTTGTCCTTGCGATTATGTAGTATAGCGTTGCTATCCGACGAAAATGGAGTTTATTGTTTTATCAAATCTATTATAAGATCTATATATACCATTTATATTAAAGAAATAATAGTTCCTTTGTCGGTTATTTTTATAAAAAATTAATCATAAATTATCTGGGCTTTCCATTGAATTTATTATTATCTAAATCATTAAAAATTGTTTTCTACTCTTAAAACAAAATTAAGATAAAATTGTATTCTTGAAAATTATACATTCGAATTTAATTCTTTTGAATACTTTTATTTATAATAAACATTCTCTGTATTCATTTTATTATTTTATATCGTAATTTTACACTCAAGTAAAAATATAATGCCCCCGAATATCTTCAAGAAAATGTGAAAAATGTTTAACATGTGTATTTCTGTGACGACACTCGACATTCTTACAAGGACCTTGTATGTATTACAATGTCCTGCGCCATGTCTTAGCGCCAAGATACTACTGTGTCTCCAGATTACAACTATTGCATTTTTAACAAATAAATATATTCAAATATAATACTTTAATTTCTTTCAATTTAGCATAAATGTAGAACTATGAAAAATATATTACCTATGTTTTTCATTTTGACCCATAAACGATTTTAAAGACAGTTGTTATTACCCAACAATTTTTACTCTTTTATTAGTTATAAACAGAATGGTAGATGCTTTCCAGCCGGACTGGGATCTGAAATATTATCAGGAAAATTAGGGATCCCATATTTTGGGGCTATTCCAAAGAGATGTTCTTCGGACAAGCGCCAATATACTGATTCTAAGCGAAATGAACAAGGAAAAAAAGATGTATTTCATTAAAGCATATTTATTGCATACCCAATAAATATAGTTTGAAATTAAAGGAATTATCCAAACTATATTTATCAAACTATATTAATCTATATTTATTCATTTAAATAGTTATTTATTCATTCATATATTTATTTGTATATTTATTTTTTTGTTTGTATTTTTTGTTCGTATATTTATTTTTTTATTTATTTGTTTTAATTAAATAATAATACATAATAACAGTAATATATTTAAAGAAATACGGAAATATAACGGCACAGATTTAACAATTGAAATTAGAAAGTCGACAAAATCAATCAGGAACTTCAAAAAGTTTCTTTCAGAAAAATCTATATGTGATGTCCTTCAAGAAAAGCATTTTCAATTTTTTTTTCTTGGGCTCTTTCCTTGTGGTCTCATCGGGCTGATTGTCTGGTGGGTCAGTCCACCCTTGTTTCCAGCAAGCAATCAAGATGACATAGTGTAACACTGAATCCTAATATCCTTGTTGTTTGCCAATGTTAAACAAAAAATAATCATTGTGTTACATTGTGTTGCTTGCTGAAAAGTACATAATATCTAACAAACAGTTGAATACAAGATATAAATTTTTTGGAAAATTGCGAGATAATCCTTTGTAAATAAAATTTTTCGAAAAGAAAAGATAGGAAAAATTATTAAAGTTTAAACATAATTAATCTTAAATTTTTACTTCCTTAAATTTTAATTTTTTATTATTATAAAAAATCAATTTTATTTAATGTTGTTACAAAAGAAAGTTAATAATATATGTAATCAGTAATCTAAAAATTTATGTAAACTAAAAATTTATATCTAATAATTTATCATAAAATATTTTAATTTTTTTCAAACATATTGCTGATTTATTGTTTAAAAAATTTTAAACAATTTATTTTATGAATTAAAAATATCATATTTAAAATCCGAATAATTTATATAGATAAGATATCTTTATACTGTATTTTTCTCAATTTTCTTTCTAATTTGTTTAACTATTTGTAATTTTGTAATCAACCAAAAAATTTCTATCTAAATATCTTTGTATTTAAATATTTGTTAAATGTTATTATTTTATACTTGATAAAAAGGTGAAAATTGAAAAAATATTAATATTGTCCTTAAATCTAATTATGTGCCAAAATACAAAAACATATGTAAAATGTTTCACGTATACTTAGTTCTACATTTGAGCCAAATCAGAAAGTTATACTTAAATAAGTTTATTTGTAAAGTAAAACTTTATATTACTGTTTATATCGAATATTAAACAGTTGTTTTTCTTGCATGATCCAAAATCCAAATAAAAAAGGATAATAAAATAAAATTTGCATGGAAGTATTTACTTCAATTCATTACTTGATGATTGCGATATATAAAAAGAAGTAATGAAATCATATGTGTTTTGATTGTATCTATATTCGAGTTTTACTGGATCAATGTTTATTGCAGAAGTTTTAAAACTGTTTACTATTGTATTGTTCAAGCATTTGTTCATAATTCTATGTTTATGTGAAATAGTAATAATCTATTATTATAAATTCGTATTATTGAAGATAATTATTATTTTTTAACTATACATTTTCAGAATATTTCATAGATTAGACGGAATACAGTCGTATAAAATGATTATAAAACCATTTCGAAAATTGTGCTCGAGGAAATAATCAAGAATCTGTAATATACCATATATCCCTCTCTGTGATCCTCCTTGAGTAAAAAATTATTGTACCAATTCAATTTGTTAAATAATAATGGTGCGTGGAATAGATATCATATACATATGTATTGCATCAGCGTATAGCTAACAATAAGTTATATGTATGATAAAAATAATGTAGACAATGGAAGTATCGCAATATAATTATAATAAAATTACAATAAAAGATATGGTATAATAATGTAAAAAGTGTGGTATAATAATGGTGCTCTAATTTTTTATATCACTGCTTTGGCAAAAAGGTAATGTTTATTTATGAAATTTGAGGGTAGTGCAAAGCTATTATGAATGACATTAAATAAAATCGGATGAAAAAAATGTATCATAGAGGAAAGTTGTATTCTATTATTGTTGTATTCTTAAATTCTTTTGTTAATAGAATTGTTAAATATGTTGCAATTACATAAAAAATATTATAATATCCTACAGAATAAACTTATTTATTCTGTATTCATAAATGTCTTATACAAATATATTGTAATATTTCGTTCTAATATATTAAATTTTGTCGATATTAAACAAAATTTTTTTTATTGTAATCTTAGATAATATATATCACCTAAAGCGATATACATATTATACATACTATTATAATTATAATATATCATAATCATATGTGTTTTTGTCAATTGCAGAAATACAATTATTTATTTATATTGTATTTATAACTTTATAATACATTTTAAAGTAAAATATGTTATTGAATTGTTATCATAAATTGGTATTTTATTTTTTATATTAAAATTTTATTTTTATTTTTTAATATAAATATATAATTGTTGCTTTTCTTTCCTATTTTGTCATTAGACATCTTATGGTTCTCGTAATAAATTAATTTATGTGCATTATATGCCAAAAAGTGAACTTAAAGATACATCTATTAGATTATTGAGTCGAACCTTAATTGAGCCGCGAGCATTTCAGTAAGCATTTATTATGCGGCTCAGCAAATGAACTGTTCATCAAAATGCTCGCAGTTCGAAGTTTGGCTCAATAATTTGAACATATCTTAATTAAAATATGACACTGTATATGTTTTTAGCTTGTATTTTATGAAATCGATTATATAATAACAGTATTATTAATTTTTTCTTATTTAATACATAAAAAAAAGTTAAATTACAGAATTATATTAAAAATTTTGCTTTGAACAACTAATTGAATTAATTGTCGATATTAATTAGACTTTGGTTGAAATCACTGATAGCGGTGCAACTTTTAATACTTTTTATAATCGTCATTATTAATATTGTTGTCGTATATTTATAACCTTTTTGCAATAAATTTTATTTATCTTGAGATATACTTTTAAAATCTCAGCTGTATAGATTCCATCGTTTTTTTTCATGTTTGCAAAAAACTGAGATTTGCGGATAATTAAAGAATATTGAAATAATCGACCGTTGATGATAAATTTATAATCTGTTGAACAGTCGGTTTTACTTCATCCACCGATTATTCTTTTGATACTTACTTAATATTTACTTACTCGAAAAAAAAATTTTATAATACATATAATTATATAAAATTATATATAATTTTATTATATTTGTATAAATGGATACATTTTATATATAATTATATAATTATATAATTTATTATAATTATATAATTATATATAATTTTATATATAAGTTAATATAATTTTATATGTAAGTTTATATATAATTATACATATATAAATATATATAATTCTATACATATAATTATATATATATTTTTATATAATTTTATAATCTTTTGTGGCACGAACTTTCTGGACAACCCAATAATTATATATAAAATATTTTTTTCCAGGTAATTTGATTTGTAAATCATTCAAAAAGTTGTATTTTCTAACTTCTCTGCATTAAGTACAGATGAAGTAAATGACAAAAAGCTTTCGAACATGTTGAGACCCATTTTTTGTCAGAGAAGAAGATTATCTCTTTTCATTATGATTGCATCGTGATCATCACCGCTTGATGACTGCTTCCAGCAGACAAAGACAACGCGATAGTGATCATGAATACATCAGCCTACAGGATGAAAATGAAGACCCTTTTTTCGGACGAAATATATATAGATTGGAAAAAGACACAAACAAGATTATCTGGAACACTGTCTTAATAGAAAAAAAGCAGATTTTCCAGCAAAACTAATTATAAGTAGTTTGTATATAGAATAAGCTTTTCTCTATTATATTAAACTTATCTACAGTTTTACTAATTTTTTATTTTCTTAATATCGTTATTTTAATGTACTCGCGGACCGCAACGTTATATGACTATGACGATACTGAACTTTACAGGGAATGAAACTATTCACATGATGGTACGAGAAGCTACAGGTGTCTTGGGTGGTCTTCTTCTTTTTCTTCATTTTTATAAGAATTTAGATTAAACAGATAATAGATTAAACATTATTTTTAAATGTTTATGTTCCCTGGAAATAAATCAATGAAATCTTTATTAATAGATAATCCAATTCATAATGAAATAAGTCAATTGATAGATTTCAACAATTTATTTCTATTAAAGTTACTATTATTCTCTCATTGAGATATCGCAATTTAGATTATCGTAAAATATTCAAAATTTGTACTAAAATTTGGCCCGTTTTTTGCTAGTATATATCGAAAAGATATTCTATAATAATACCAGCATTATTACATGTATATGGACAGATACTATTACATGTATGTTTAACTTTCGTGAAATCATTCGAATAAATTTAACTTTAAGAAATTAGATTATGGAATTATTTCGCGTTTACAGTTATTTATATTAGGTATAGTAAAAAGAAATCCATTATTTTTGCATGAAATTGGAAAATGGAAAAATAATGGATTTGTTTTTACTACACCTAATAGCATGTCATGCCTAATAGCAAAATTAGCTTGATCGATGCTCCCGCATGTAAATAATGTAAATAATGTAAATAATGTAAATAATGTAAAATCAAAATATTAATTATATTTTTTGTCTTGTTTAATTTTACGTAATGAGATAATTAACTCATTGTTAGTTATATTAAATTTGTTTCGAAGAGCGAAATTATAGAATTCTTTATCAATTGAATACTTTATTGGTAATATTAATAGGAAAGAGATTTTGGATTATCTTGAGTTGGTTAATAATTTATAGAAATTAAATATTAGTTCATTCCTTTATTGATAATAAATTTTTGTTGAGCTTTCGTCTAGGTCTTCCTGATTGCTAACATCTTGGAGACTTATTTTGGGAGTTCCAGTATTCACAGTGCTATATATACAAAAATTAAAACACCTTTATTATACAATTCGAACTGAAGTTTTCAATTAAATCTGTTCAGAACTTAATCGATACAGCTGATTTGATAATCTCGGGTATTAATAAATCAACGGGTCGCATAAATATACACAACCGGTCTCGGAAGTCATATACAAAATAACATAATAATAAATGATTAATTTGACACTCGAGACACTATTACGTCTTTTAATTAGGCTTAACATTTTCTAATAAATATTAAAAAAAAAATATTATATAAAAAACTAATACAAAAATATAACGCTATGATAAAATTTGGAAACAAATTGTGGAAGCTTATTTTTTTTTTAGCAAAAATAAACATTTATA
>Ga0157364_1004935_pt1 | contig 13431 bp, 8 predicted proteins | sample AttsexASBM2_FD_111476 | JGI IMG/M metagenome (GOLD analysis project Ga0157364, IMG submission 111476) | Fungus gardens microbial communities from leaf cutter ant in Ribeirão Preto, State of São Paulo, Brazil - Atta sexdens ASBM2 | ecosystem: Host-associated > Fungi > Mycelium > Unclassified ... | reverse complement strand
TCAAATAAAAAAGGAAGAATGTTTGAGCATTATATAATTAAAATATCGATATTTGCGTTAATTATCGTTAATTTCAATCTTTCAATACCATATTCATTGAATTTAAGCACTAAAACAAGATTAGTTAGATCACATTATAAAAATTAGCTAGGTTAAATATTGTATATTTAATTCACTGATTACCAGTGGCACTGATATCAGTGATTATCTACTGATTCAGATTTAGAGAAAAATATTTATTTGAGATGTGTATTGTAATAAAAAAAAGGTACGACAAAAAGACATATGTTACATACAATATTGTTGTTGTATAAGTAAAATCTAAGAAACAATGAGAATCACAGAAAAAGATTTGCAGGATAATTCGTATGAAGATTGTGTCATTCAGAAAAAAGGGTATCATTAGGCAACTGCCAAGCTGGATCTGGAGAAATGCAATAATTCAAGGGATACGTCCCTGACACCGTATGGCTAGCCAGCTTTTGCCGTAGGGCAGAAACCGTGCACCTGTCCAGGTAAGCGGAGGATGGAGGATTCTCTTCCAGGAATTCGCTGTAAGGAAGGCTCCAACCTGTCTGCCAGGATCAGAATCATCAGGATTGTCAGTTTTGTCTAGGAGGACTCTGTGGGGGTCATCTTAATGAGTTTTTGCCTGAAACACCGAGTTATGCGTGCTGATGTAGAATGGAATTCCGGGGATATATTCGTCGTTGTCCTCCCTTGAGAGCATTCTCTCGTGAGAGTTAAAAAAGAACGCTGCCATCACACAGTATTATAAAAAAAATGTAAATCCCCTTTCCTCTTCCCCTCTTGCTGGTAAGTGCGTACTGTTTTACACGCGGATGTTGTACGTAAATGCGTTGCGACATTCTCGCATTCGGTCGCTCTATATGTTATAATTTCGATATATAAATCCCATGTGACATTAGGAATAACATTAATTTCGGCCTTTATACACCGTAAGAGAGAGATATTGCGAGTGATATCGGTCGGGAACACGCGTTGTGTGTGGTCAGATCGCGTTACGATCCACGCTTGGGACATCCATTTAAAGCGTCATCGCTTCATAAATCAAATCCCGAGCAATGCGAGCAATGCTATTTCCTTCCACCTGCGTGATTTTGTTCTGATCATTTTTCCCAATCACTCTCGAATAAATTGTATTAGATTTTGAATTTGTCCTATTATTCACTATTCTCTTTTATATCACTCTAAAGCATCAACGTGGAAGGAATAATTTTGCGCTGAAGTATCTAAAAGTTTAGCTAATACAGATGTGGAAATAATTTTATTGATCTATAAAACAATGTGTAGAATGCTCAAGCTGGTTACTAATCTCCTATATTATAAATAAAAAATTTTTACAATCTTTGCGTTTTTATTACCTTAATAAACTTAATAAAGTTGTTCACTATTTTATGCATTTAGTAATTGACTTCGCTGATATTATACAGTTTTCATCCTTTAGATCCCTATAAAATTGCGAAGTATGTGTATTGTAGCACGTGCAAGGGAGTTAATCTTTACATGAGAGTACTCATTGGCGAATCCATTATCAAGTGGCAATGCATCCACGAGAGTGTTACTGAGTTCTACCGCTCTCGCGAAGGAACCCAACACCTGTGCGTGAGGAGATGAGAAGGCCCGGGCGAACCGGCAGGCAGTCGGTCGACCAGGCAGGCGCGGACATCGCAGGCCGCGGGAGTGACGGATGACCACATCGCATTTCGCGGCTCCATATCTCCCCGATTTCGCGGGTGTAATTCCCGTAAAGTCGTTTCGGAGCCCTGTTTCGCCGGTGTTAGCCGCCGTATGTGTGCAAGCATATGAGCCTCTCCTCATCGTGCGTTCGCCGACTTCTCCCCTCTGGCCCCCGTCGCCGCCGCCACTACCACCCGTTCTCTTCACCCGTCTATTTTCTTTTCCCTTGATTTCTGTCCGTTGTTCCAGGCTTTTTATTGCCGGCGTGCATACCATTAGCCGCCGAACGTTAACAGCCTCAACGACCTCTAGCTCCATTGGTAATTACCGGATCATAGCCGAAAAGCTTCTCGGGCCTCTCGAGGGAACCGCGCGACTCGGTCGCTGATCTTTGTCGTGGGAACGTGGGACAGAAGGGAAGCGATGAGAGAGAAACGCATGCGAATAATATTTCACTACGATTATTTGCGATTCGTAAAGGTCGAGTGTCAGAAATCTTTTTGATGATGACGTTCGTGACATTGTCGATTATATATATATATGTATGCATTGCAATAAAGAATTATAAAGAATATTAACATTAAATTATAACATATGGAATAACCATAAATATAAATATAAATAAATATTGTAACTAAAATTTTTATATTTACTAAAATATATATATATATATATATATATATATATATATATATATATATATATACAAAGCAAATGGCAAGATATTAGCAAAATTGCTATTACAAGCCTACTAGTAATTAAATTACAACATTAAATTAAACTTGAAATAACAGAAATAGCGAAGCATAGTAATTTTGCCACTACATAAAGCATTAATTCACAAATCAAACAATCATATCATAATAAGAACATACAAAATTAACATTAATATTTGCGTTACATCACATTTACAAGAAACTTAACAATGTGCACAGCATAATCCAAGATACAGGTATATGCTTGCTAATTGGAATATATGTAAGCAAAATTTTTCCGAATTGAAATGTTAAGAAACGTATTTGACATTAGAAATTGATTAATAGTTAATCTCAATTATAGTTTATCTCAATATATAAGTGTTTTAAATCAAATCTTTGCAACTTTTTAATAGAAGGATGATATTTAAAGGTGAATACGACATGTAATTATTATATCTTTTAATTGAATAATTTGATATGAATTTCACACACATACATATACATTAAATAATAAATATATTATAATTTACCAAATTATAATAGAATTTTTTGAACATAGTTATTCTAAGACTGAGATTTAATGTTTACATTATTTTTTCTTCATTTATTGAGTGATTTTGAGTGAAATCGATTTATTCGGAAATTATAGTGCCAGGCCATCGACTCGCGATCGTCGATCCTCGAAAGCTTCTCAAAGCGCGGTGCGGAAATCTCTCTCTCTCTCTCTCTCTCCCTCTCCCCTCCTCTCTCCCCCCTCCCTTCTCACTCTCTCTTTCTCTTTCTCTTTACCTTGCACAAAAAGTGATTAATTACGCCTCTCGGGAGTCCGGTGGCTCGTTGTTTCCCCAAGCCCAACGGTGAGCATCGTTTCGGCAACAATGTGGGCCGGTCTACTCGGCGTCTCTCGTGCAACGTAACCAGCGTAGCCTGGTCCTCCCGTCCGCGATCCTCTTCTCTCGAGCGAGGAGAATCGATCCTGCCCTCGGCATTGTGTCCCCTTTTGTCCGACCACGCCGCGAAATATTGCCGGGGCGAACTTTCCGTCGACTCGTGACCCCACCTCCGCTCATCACACCCCGGCCCCAACGTTCATCCCTCGCCGTTCCCGGTTTCTTCAAGACACGCACCTTACACCGTGCGAGCATCGACGTGCGACGAGATCTTAATGACACCACGATTTCTGTGGGATTATTTATGGTTGCGCGATCCGACAACGCGATCGCTCAATCTTGATTCTGACGTCGAGCGCGGCCGTATTTGATAGCGTTTAAAAACTTTTTGAAACCGACGGTTCTTTTGAATTCTTTATTTCTTCATCTCTCAGCATCTAGATGGGACAGTATCTTGCACAATACATAACACATAAGACATAAGAAAACGGACAAATTAAGGTGCAGTTCCAATAGAAGAAATAAAGAATTAGGAATAAGGAATAAAGATTTTAATCTATCAGAAAAATCAAATATATCGGAATACACGGTTTCTGATAGGTGTTGGAATCATTATTCCTTATTCCTAATTCCTTCTATTGAGATTACACCATAGATAAGTTCCTTCATTTTCTTTCCTTTTCCATAAAAGACTGATTGGTTGATTTTTTTATATTTTATGCAAAAGTCCGTGTTCTAATCTTCACGTTGTATATGTGGGCATGTATGTGTCATAAGAAAACGAGCCTAGTCACTATAATTATTTAAATTTTGCCAGATTAACAATGTCAGACGTATCCGTTCATTATGTTACATTTGGCATGTACGTGCTTAATTCAGTCTAGATACTCAATGAAGATATTTCGGTCAATGAGTCAATAGGGCCCTTTCCTTACGCGGCGGAGTCGACTAACCGACCCTCTGTACAAACTCATAATTAGACCTTAGGGACTGCTTCTGACACGTTCATCCCTCGTTTCTCCGCCCCATATATACGATGATCATACGGTGGGTCGATCGTTCCGCACAACTTCGCGCATGAATTCATCCGCTATCGCTCGTGAAGAAATATAACCGATGCTACATCACTTGGTTATTTTCATTTTATTTTCATTCACACTCTCGAACCTATATTGACGAAGCAGGAGTTACTCAGAGAAGTTTATCACAATTTTACTTAATATTCCGCATTGATATGATTCTTTTTGTGAAATTGATGAATATTAATACGACACGCTCGATTCGTTTCTGATATTTTCAGAGTCTCTATATGTATTGACTCAGCAACATTTTATCTCAAATGAGACTGTTTCTAAACGATCGCAGAGCTGCAAGGTAATAAAAGTTATAGTTACCTGGATGATAGAGAGAAGGAATGTGCAGAACACAAATTAATTTGATAATAGATTGTTTTTGTGCATAGGAGATTCTTGTTTTAAATGGCAGAAGTTTACGATTTACCATATTTTAGTTCTCGCACGAATCTAACTGGTAAAGCGACTCGGTAATTGTACAGTTCTTACCAGCTAAAGTGATAAACCGTTTAGTTTAAGAATAGTTTAGCGGTAACGAGTGTCAGTTAACTTGCCTTGTCTCTCTTTATCCTGCTAAAATAGTCCAGTACGCAATCTTAATCGATACTTTCATCGAACGTAAAGTTCCTTAATTCTTCTACAAAACGTGGTAGTATCGTAAAATGACGGCTTAATCGAGAGAGTCGCTCTTAAATATTGCTCATAACATTGATTGTAATGTCACAAAACAAATTATGATAAATTTCAAAATAATTTAAAGTGAAGAACTCGTCTCTAAATTTCAATATCTTATTAATGAAGTTGTACAAACAAGCAAAAAGTAAGCAATAGAATATTTATATGGGTAATATATTACAATTTTTTCAGAATTTATGTTTTGTTCTTAAAAAAATTTTCAGAGAAATTGCAAAAATATACGAAAATGATCATAAATAATACAATCATTCGAGGTCCTTCTATTTTTTGTGTGGTAGTACATTAGACTGCATTGGTGAGCGAATTCACCACCCATGGACAAAAACGGAGTCCCTCATCGTATAACGGAACCCACACAGTAATTCAGTTCATGGATTTTCGATACCCCACGCAAAATGTACTCGCCACGCGTTACACTATGAATGCACGCATCAATATATGAATACTTTAGCACGCCTTGAGCACGTGCGATCAAACGTGTTTTTATGAAAGCGCATAATGAGCTGCTTATTTCGTAGCTACATAATAGTTATAATATTAGAGAATTCATCCAAAAATATTGCGGATGTATAATTTTTTTCGAATGTTATATTTTTAATATTATGTTTTGATATATATATATATATATATATATATATATATATATATATATATTATTATATATATATATATAAAAAATATTTTTTTTATTTTTTATATATTTTTAAAAAATACACTATATATAAACTCTATTTGAAAATATGTGTTAACATATATATATATATATATATATATATATATATATATATATATATATATATATCTAAATTACTCCGCTTTATCCTATAGCGCACGAAATTCCACAGATATAATGTTACCGTTCAAAAGTTTGAAAACACTACTTTTTTTTTAAATATCAAAATAGTGATTTCAATACTTCCAAAGAAAAACGTCACATAAGAAATTGATCTCTTTGTTTTAATCATTCAACACACTATTATTTATTTATAATCATATTTCCGAGGAAATATTTCATTTAAAAAATTTTACCAAATATGCTATGTCATTATTCTGTTATTATGAAAGAATAAGGTTTGTGGCTTGAGTGAAATTGTTACTGTCACATTTGTTACTTATGTATCAATCAAACATTCTAGCATTTCAAGGAAATTTTATGATTTTTTAATTATTTTTTACAGTGTGAGTAAAAATATTCAATAATAATTGACATTAAAAACTAATAAGCAGGATGCTTCGAAATTGTATAGCAGTAAAAATAAGATATTTGAAATAGTCAAAATTATACTTAACATTCAAATAATAACAAATTTTAATAGTTAAGAGTTGAAATTAATTGTAAATTGTAATTTCATAGCATGCTTTTCTTATAAATTAAAACTTTATGACTGATCTTTTTATTGTACTTCTTTACACATTTTTAACTGCTTCCAAACTTTTAAATGTAGTGCATATCGTGTCTTTTATTATTTTGATTATTTGGATATTATATATTGCTACAAAAATGTACATTGTATACTATCTATACTATACGGATGGTCATGTATGCGCTTTGGAAGGTTATCCGACAAATATTATCGATTTACGCAGTTCATATATACGCATACGCTTTAGAATAGATTTTATTTTAAAGTATGTGTGTGGATTGTTATTCAATTTACTTATTTCAAATAAATTCTTCTAGGGTTTTTAATTTAGAAATATTAAATTAGCTATTGTGTAATGGTTTCGCTTATCTTTGGTTTTATTAGATCAATGATGTACAAAAATGGAGAAGGGAGGAACACAAATTCAGTTATCAAAATAATTATAATATATTTTGACTAATATATGTATCCCAATTTCTACAAAATCAATATGTTATAATTAGGTTACAGTCAAAATATTCCTATAAAATGTAATAAGATTTATTCTTTATTTATAAAATTTATGTTGTGCAAGCAATATGAAAATTGAGATAGTTTTTTAATGTTATGTATAACTTTTAGATAAAACAGAAGTTGAACAGAAAAAGAGAAAAAGCAAATGCAGTAGGTAAAAGACTAAAACGATTATCATGTTTAATATTCATTTCGTTCGGTGTCTTGAATATTAACGTCGATATAAAGTAAAGCTTGTAGAAAACTCTAAAAATTGACCGCGGAAAGATGTTGTAGATAAATAAAATAAACAAAAATGTTTTTTGTAAACATTTACATTGACATCTCGTTTATATTAAGACGTAAATTATTACATAATAATAAGTTGACATTATTATATCTCGAAATTATATTACCTCTTCTCCTTGTTTAATTGGTTTGACTCGACAAGATGCAGAAATTATTTGATTTTCACGAGGCGAAGGATTAAATAAAATTAAATTTAAATCGACGACACATTCCTTTTAGAATATAACTACTAAGTAGAATATTTTCAGAAAATAATTTTAGCTTGAATATACTCTTGTCAGTTTGAGGCCATGTGACCAAATAAGCAAACCAAACAGCAATCCGTAAAAATAATTATATTAAGTTGCTAAATACATATGAGTTAAATACATATGAAATTTCTTTGAATGCAATAATAAATGATTAAAGATCTTGTGTCTCTTTCAATTTCTGTTATTCCATTGTCTTCATTAACTAACCGAGAAATGATTGTACTGAGAGAAGAAAAATGCAATTACCATAATTTGACTATAATTTATAGTAATTTTTTGAGACTTATATATTTGTAATTTCTAATTGTTTAACCATGCAAATATATTAATTATGTTATTAATAATCACACATGTTACTTAAAAATCTTTAATTTTTTCTTAAAATATTTTTTAGTTATTACCACATAAATAATAAGTGAATTTATTTACTATAATTGCAATTACATATGCTAAAAAAATTGTTCATTTCATTTACATCTTAAAATTCTACCATCTTACATCTTAAAATTTTACTATATTAGCACTTGAAATTGTTATAATTTATAGTACAATTTTTTTCATGTTTAAAAGAATTATATATATAATTATTATTACTAACATTATAGCAATAATAATCATAAAAATGAATTCTTAACCATAATTATTTATGCAATTATAGTCACAGATATCAAATATTTTTTTCTCAATGCACATATAGCGATTAGTAGAGCGTCGTATATTCCCTTATAAGCATATTCCAAAAACTTAGCAAGTCAACACTCAATTTATTTATCGAAAAATAGGAAGGCTTCCGAGATTTTTGAAATCATGCATAAATCACGTTTCTCTAAGAAGAAGAAAAAGTGGCGTGACCTCTTCGCTTCGCACTCTTCTGTTTTTCGTTACTAATTCGCCGAGAATTGCGTTGTGCCGTTCCTGTTCCCGAAAGCCGCATTTGTATTCAGTTGATGGCGTCGGACGGATCGGGGGTGTGCTCTCAAGATCGCGGCAGATGAGGTGCTTTAAAAAGAGAAAAGGAGTAAACGCGCGCGCGAAACGCGGCCGCGCGCCGGAGGCCGCGGGAGGAGTGGCGAGATGAATAAGAAGGAGAGGAAGACGGTGGCTGTGGAGGAGCAGAGTATCCCGCGTATTTCATATGCAGGGGGCTGTTTTGCTTGGCCTCGGCAATATTATTACCATATTTTTCGCATAATGCGCTAGCGTGTATGTGTCTTTTATTTCACATGACACCCTCTCGCCGCGCGCTATCGCGGCGAGGAGCGCCGGGGAACGTGATGCATTTTAACGTCTTATCATTCTGTTGTTCGTCCCATGTATCTTTATACACTATTTGCGATGCACCGATGAAAAGTTTATGCAATGTAAGACATCAGAATCCGTCCGTTGACCTCGATATAAGCATTCGATGTAAGCATTTTGATAAAAACGCTTTTCCTTTATCGCGAAGTTGATATTGAAGTAAAAAAAAAAAGATACAAAGTGTAAAAATAGTTAGAAAATTAAATGTACGTTTTAGATATATTAGAGAGAATTAGAAAGAAACTGAAGCATTATTATCAAAAATATTATTATTGAGCCATTAAAAATGCAAAAATACAGCCTAAGAATTAATATTGTTAAAATATTTTCGTTAGAGGAAATTAATACAAAAATATTTTTACCGAGAAAAGATCAAGATATCTCTGAAAAAATTAGAATTTAAAATACATACTCTATGAAAAATATTTCAATACTCTTTTCCATACATTATACATCCGTTCTGTGACGTGAAAAAAAAAGAAATCGCAAAGTCATTTTCCAAACATTTACCGAGGCACTTCGAGTAATACTTCACCCCCGAAAACGGAAGGGATAAAATTTTAGAGTCGCCGAGCCACGAATGATGAGAAAGAGAGCAGGGATGACGCGTCGAATCGTAGCACTTTTCAATACAAATGAAAGTAAAGGAAGCAGTACAGCAGAGACGAAACTACTAGGATCCCCCTTGTTCTACTTCGCGCACGGTCTGCGAAATCTATTCGTGTGTAGATTCCGGAAAATTATGGTCGATAAAGAAACAAATTTCAAATTCCGTCGAAACGGCACGTTATAAACATTATTCCGCTTGTAGCGGGATTCTCACCGCCAACCCTCTCATATTCTGTTTTCTCGAGCACCCTCGAATGTTTCGAGCGGCATCATCCCTTTAACTTGAATATGATTTTCGAGTGCTCCTGCGTGTACGATAAACAACGTGCGGATACGATCGCAGTATCAACGAGGTTCGATCGTTCAGTAATTTATTAGCAGTCTCGAATTTCATTTTTCCGTCGAAATCTTTTATCATACGTATTCATCACTTTCATATCTATGCGTGAAATTGCAGTAAAAGTATAATAAAAATTGCAGTAAAGATATAATAAAAATTACAATAAATTTCAGGGGAATATTTATCTCAAACGAAAAATTTCGTCATAATTATGGAAGTACCGAAATTAATACTTCAAATTTTCATTTACGTTCGCTTACCTACGTGTTCGAAAAAGTGGAAAATTTTAAAATGATTTGAAAATTCTTGAGGATAAGCTCACTTGGAAACAAAGAAAACTCGTGTTATATATCAATTGTATTTGATTATACGTTAAATTAATTTCTAATGTCAAATCTAATTTAATTCTATGTAATTAAAAAAAGCAAGAAATTCATATCACCGTGTAATTTAACGAAATTGAATAAAATTTTGAAGAAGTAAAGTTATTATACTGACATATTAATTATTATTCAAGTTATCGCGAGAAACAAATGTTTCATCCGAAAAATAACATTTGGCAACAGAAAAATAGCATTTGTGTGACTACAGAAATCAATAAAGATTTCCTAATTCAAACAAACAGAACTCCGCGCAATCTCTGTCGTGGATTGCGTAAAAAGTACAACCATGTGTTTCGAGTTATTTATTCAAGCTGGGTGCGTTATGTATTCACACGCGCTATCATAGTCTTCCCTAGATAAACAATTATGTAATGCAGAAAGAACGAGAAAAAGAACGATATTAATTAAATAACAGCGCAATTATTACTTATACATTCAACTTTGTTATTTTAATTTTTCATAATATTTATAAATTTCTATTTCTCTACATAGAATTTTATCTAGTTAAGAAAGTTAATAACAAAATTAAGATTTAATTTTGCTTGTAACTAATAATTATATAATATTATATGACAATAAAAAGTATCTATGAAATTTTTTTTTTAAATTAAAAAATAATCATAATGTTTAATTTATTATAATTATATATATATTAGGTTGTTCGGAAAGTTCGTGCCGATTAACCTATATAATTCAATAAATATATACAATACTAAAATTTAAATTTTCTGTGTTTTAATTTTCCTTCAACATCGGCACGAACTTTCCGGACAATCCAATATATATATATATATATATATATATAAAATATAACTTTCTAGCTTTAAATATCATTGTTATTGTCATTTTAATTTATTATTTCAAAACGCCAATATGCGTTATGCATGAATATTAGAAAGAATATCAAGAGAAATCGAGAGAAAGCTTTTAATCACAAGTTTCCGAAGTACCTGAAGTTTTTGAAATTTCTGAAGTTTCTACTTAAAGTAGGTATACACGTCTCACTCGTTTACAATCGATATTTAACTCCACGACCGGATACTTTATCATCAAAGCAGAAGTGAGTTAGAGTCGACTTTGTTTCTAACGGGACAGAAAATGATGAAGACATGAATGGAGGTACCCGAACGACCGTTGGTCCCAACAGGGTGCTTAAGTAAAAATATTTAGGCCGTTATCGAATCGATCCCGCACGTGACCCAAACTACTTAGCGACTGTCTCAAAGCTTTGTCTTGATGGACGGCACACGTTGCGAAGTACATAAATTCTTAACTCGTAAGAATCCTTTTTATTAAACGCGTATCATACGCTTGCATAGCTATTTTTTATTTCATAATTATTTTGCATTATTTTCCCGCTAAAAAAAAGTTTTCTCTCTTAACTAGAAGTTAATACTTCACTAGAAGTACTAATCTTTCTTACTGATTAAAAAATTTAAGCAATTAAATTATTATGAAAATAAAGAAAATTATAAAAAAAAATGAAATATTGCATCAGAATAAAGAACATCGTAATTATTGAAAAGTCAAAAAAATTCAGAATTCTATCCTTTACACAAATATAATATTAATCTAAAAAATAGATACGGATCAATAATAACTGCTGAGTATTTCTAGAATTAGATAATAGTTTTATATACATCTGTTTAAATCAAAGTTTAAAAAATATACAATTATAAGATTACGATGTCAGAATTATGGGCAATAAGAAACGATAAGCACCATTTTTTCAATCAAGTACGTCTGCAGGAGTCAAGGTAACTGCGACAGAAAGGAAAGCAAATATACGGAAGTTCTAACACTCTTCCTAAGTCGTTCATAGATTCTATAAGGGGGCAGTTTATATGCAGCCTACGGATGGGGTCAGCATGGCTGAAGATATATATTTTTCAATATAACACGCGGGGGACTGGCGGTTCGGACCGCGTGAATCGTTCGACAGAGCATTCGAAGGAGGATTCGAGCAGGAGTCGATGTTATTTTTTATCTTTATTAGATTGCCGGATACCCGTTAGTTGAGGTTCGACGTGCTATGGACGAACGTGCATGAATATCAAGTGCCGGGTAACACGTGGCGCATTTTATCGTCCTCCTGGTGACTTAAGTATATCCTTCGTCCGTTATGGACTCGTCCTTATGTCAACCCTTTCCATAATGGATTAAGAAACCGTTCAAATTAACTTAACTTTAAACTGTAATCGATTGAAACGAGAAATGTATACAATTTTACATTTTTATAAAAAATAAGCTTGCAATTATTACAATTATTGCTTTGCCAATTCGAATTTTTAATTACCGCGATTTATAATCTCTTTCTCTATAAATAAAAATAATCTTTATAATAATGTATATAAAAATTATTTTCACATTGTTCTAATTTACTCTCTCAAATTATGTACATTTTATCTATAATTGTACGAACATTCCTTTGAAATACGAAAATTCCTAATCGTACATCGATATGAAAATTAATTCTTATCAATTTTTACATGGATAAGCTGCAATTATGTTTTAAAGAAAACGGATGGGCCCGCCGCGCGTTTAAACGATAAGACAACGTAGACGGATGTTTGTTTGGTGGGCCGTTAATGTCGCCGTGTGTATTGTTTACAGAATAACCGCTCGGCCTCCCCCGTCAGCGGCGGTGCGGTTTGTCGATATTGAGAGAGTCGAGAGACGTGGCGGTGTCTTCCTTTGAAAAATACTCAAGGTAAACTCGTATGTTGATTGTATGTTCAGCCTGTGAGAGGGCGAGCTCGTGTGTAAAGAGCGCCTCTCGGTGGAATTTCCAGGACGTTACATCGGCTCCTTCCAAAGTACTTTAGTTTCCGTGGGAATCATAATCCCAGTTGTGAACGACTCCGCGAGTTATCGAGGAATTTGCAAACATAAGGGTCGCTCGGAAATCTCGCCAATCGAAATCTCGTCAGCTTCGAGTGGGTCAAAGTTTTCGATTTTATTTTGTAAAGAAATGCGCAAAAGATAGAGCATTACCATTAAATAAGCATGAATTTTATGAATATTTGTTTGGATATCAAATTAATATGCTATATAATATATTAATAAAATTAAAAGAGATGTAATTCATACAGGATTAATATGATTATAAAGAGCATAAAAAGCACAATTAAATACAATGGGGTATAAGGATATTGATATTATATAGTCTGGCCATAAATATAAAGCACTTTTTAATTTATTGCATTTTCTTGGAAAAAAAGGCAATAATAAAAACCGAAAGACTAATAAAATATTAAAATTATTTTAAAAAATAATTTTTTTTTTAATAAAACTTTTTTAATTTATTTCTCGTTAAATACAGAACG
>Ga0157364_1004934_pt1 | contig 13436 bp, 10 predicted proteins | sample AttsexASBM2_FD_111476 | JGI IMG/M metagenome (GOLD analysis project Ga0157364, IMG submission 111476) | Fungus gardens microbial communities from leaf cutter ant in Ribeirão Preto, State of São Paulo, Brazil - Atta sexdens ASBM2 | ecosystem: Host-associated > Fungi > Mycelium > Unclassified ... | reverse complement strand
GCCTATGCATTCGGTAGTTTTCAAGCTCCAAATTTTTACAGTTCCATCCGACGACGCGCTACAAAATAAAGAATGACACTTATTTATTTTATTTAAAAAAAAAACAGATTTTTTTCTTGTTTATAATAATAATATACCTAATTATATTATGACCATCCGAAGAAAAAACGACTTCGTTCACAAACGAAGAGTGACCGCGGAATTCCTTGAGAGTTTTTCCAGATTTAAGACCGTGTACCCTATGAAATTTGTGAATAAGATTGTTAATAATATTCTATTTATTGTTAAAGTATATTCGAAATGTAATTCATTTATATTACCTTATACTGGTATCGAACGAGGCTGACAATATTTGACTATTATCTCTGCTAAACTGTAGGCAAGTCACGCCTTTTGAATGCGCCTTCTCGAATTTCCTCAAACACAGTCCACTCTGTACCCTCCAAACCTTAATTTTACCATCCTGACCACCGCCCGCCAACATCTCGCTGTCACGACTGAACGACATTGACAGGACCGCTTGCTCCATCATCATAAAGTTGTCTTGCGCCTGATATTTCAAATCTTTTCTAATTTTACCAGTTGTAAAGTTCCACACTTCAATAAAACCATCCACTGAACCAGTCACTAAGTATTGACCATCGGGCGAGAAACGCGCGCACTCCACGTGTGATTTCTGACCGAATTTGATTTGTTTCGACAATTGCGTTGGATACTTCTCGTCTTCTTGGTCACGAACCGCCGCTTTTCCTCGGAACAAATCTATCGTGGTGCCAGGCGGTAGTAGACCCTGATGTTGCTGCCACTTCAACGCTTGTCCTAACAGAGCAAGCAATCTGCTAGATGGTACTACCGACACTTCGCCAGCAAGAGCGGTGGCTATGTACGCTCTCCGTTTTTCCTTCGTGCTTCCGTCGGGGTATGCCTCGCGCGGATCGAAATACGAACGTGCAAGTAGATTCTCTATAAATTGATAGATATATAATATTACAAGTAACATTAACAATATATAAAATAAAATTATAAAATAAAAATTTTAATTAAATGTGATAGACATATACCTAAATGAATATATCTCTCAGGTTCTTGTTGCTTCATCATAATCATAGGATCAGTCTGTCTTAATAAGGAACGTGCTGCACCTAATTCTCGTAGTTCAATTAATTCTAAAACAACCTAAGACAAAATAAAATCTGTGAATTTTGTAAGAAAATATAATAATATATTATAAATAATTGATTTAGTTTTGGAAAAATCTATATACAGATTTAAAATAGATTTATTTTCAGCTGAATTTTTTGTATAATTCTTCTTTCTTCTTTTCCTTTCTACGTTGAAGAAAAAAAGGGAAAAGATGAATAGTGCAAGAAGATGTTAAAAGAACAAGGCCATTATTTACAAGATGACTTAAGGATATTATATTATTTTTAATGTATAATTTTAATTTAAGATATCTACCTGTTCGTACAAGTCTATGAGTTTCTTGTCAGGTAATTTTAATGACTGTATAGCTTTCAGAACTGTATCCCAATGGCCATTATTTATATCCGCAACAAATCCATCCACACTGTCTACAGTATTCAGCGACACACCAGTTTCCTCCTGTATACAAAATATATTAGTAAGCATGCATAAAAAAGTACTATCTCTATTTTTCTCAGAATTTTTATTATACAAATTAAAACACTTTTCAGAAATAAAGTCTACATCTTTTTTCTAGAATTTTTCATAAATCTGAATTCCAAAATATTCTAAAATTTCTAATGATGAATTCAATTATTCATCATTATTAAATTCATATCGAATTATATTCATATTGAATGTTAAAGTCTGCTATATAAAGTATCTAAATACAATGGCATAATATAATCAACATTGACAACAAAATAATACATATATATTCTGTTAAATTCTGACAAAATTTCACCAGGATAAAACGTTGAGAAGAAATTACTTGTAAGGTTTGCAGTGTCTTGACAAGGTTTGACTCCTTAAGATACTGTTGTATCAATCGGATCACACTGAAAAATAATCAAATACGATATACAATTTATATTTTTAACAATCTAGTAGTCAGAATATCATCGTACTCACTCGGCAGACTCTATTTCAATCGACATTTCCACGTATCTTGCTATTTAAACACGTAAAACAACAAACTTCAAAGGTTATGTTCCTAAGCAACTTGCGATGTTTGACGCGGTTGACCGTACATCCGCATCGTTCACGAATGCGGCGTGGAAATGAAAATAATCGCAGTCGCCAGATCGTAATCAAATATCGAAGACACGTTCGTTCTCCGAGGAAAACAATTCCTCCGCGCAAAGTCAAAACTCTCCTCACAGCAATACCTGCCAAGTGCTGGCCGCTCTCGTCAGATAGCGTTACGATGGCATCGTGCTCCAGATTCTCTTCTACCTAGTCCATCCTGGTCTGCAGCGTCAATAACACACTGGCTACATAAATAAAAATGTGGCTATTTAAAATTGGCTCTTCGGCAATGTGAGAACCGCGACCTTTAATTGGACCGTGAGTATCGCGGGACATCCGTTTTTTTACCCCTCGCATTCTTAATTTTCGAGACTGCGAAAAATCGACCCCAACGGCCCGCAGTATTCTCGTATACATCTGCCAGAAAGTGTGATGGCAAAGTAGTTTTTTTTGTTTTGTTTTTCTTATTTGTACCCGTTATATTGTGTTCTTCCAAAATCCTGTTACCTTAATTGTTTAGCATTTAAATTCAGAGACATGTTATAGAACATCTCACAGAACAGCAATTGCACGTGTGTTATGTGTAAAGCTATGTCCTTACTGGAGCAACAAGGCAGAAATTTTTGTTACCTGCTGCCTCTCCGAATGTTCCCGAATTCCAAGTATTTTCTTTCGATTGAAAACATGCGACAAACAGCAAACTTTTTGCTGGCGATAGAAATATCAATAAACTTTTGGTAATAACTGGCAATTTTTCAAGAAACGTAGAATATCAACAAAGTTTCTTTTTACTTCAGTAAGGACATAGACTATGTTTCAAAATGCACTGTCAGTATTAAAAATCTATAGTGTACTTTTTAAATTCTTTGGAGTGGAATCTTACTCTAAAGAGTGAAAACTGAACTAGTCTTGAAAAAGAATAGTTCAAATTTTAATCTATTTTAGCTATAATGTAAATTAATTTTAATTTTGGTTTAACTTACTTTTTATTTTCTAGAAATAGAAAAAAATACAAATTAAATTAATTCAATTCAAGTTAATGTACATTGCTAGAAATGATTCTATGAGTGAGATTTCATTCTTCAGAGTGATTCATCTAAAAATTTTAGAGAATATGTATATAATATAAACTATATTTTCAGTGCTGACAGTGAATTTTAAAACACAGCCATAATTTACATGCTCTACTCATTTTCAGATTTCAAAGTGCAAATTTTTATATTTTTCAGATCAACGGCGACCTTCCTCTAATCATGAAAGTCAGTCTTCTGTTTGCTATTCTGCTTCCAACATGGGCCAACGCGATTGTGTGTCCGCAGCATTGCTTGTGCAAATCTGTCGGTGCTCAAGCTGAGTGGTTACGTCTTAAATGTAGCGATGGCTTAGAAGAAATTAAAGATATAGATGTCAACAAGGTCAACGTGGAACTTATACAATTGTAAGACTGTTCTATATATCTTTTATGTTTTTTGGTTTCTGACAATAGTGCGATAATAGTCAAATTAATTACAGAGACTTGAGCAAAAATGTCATTTACGTTGTTGAAGTGGATGCATTTAAAAATTTGACAAATCTCAGACGGCTTGATTTATCGAAAAACAAGATTATTTCTATAGGCGAGGGTTGTTTTAACGGCTTGGCAAACTTAGAGCGATTGTAAGAATTCGTACATAAATAAAAGCTCATCTGCAAATTTGCTTTATGCTTGCTTTTATTTATAGATTAACTTTACTTTTGATTCAGTTTAGTCTTCATCTTTTTCTAGTTCTAAAAATGAAAAAAGATGAAGAATAAATGAAGAATCAAGAGAATAAAATTATTCTATGCTAAAATCTACCCATATAATTTTATAATCTTATAAAACTCGTAATTTCAGGGATTTGAGTCAGAACCAGATATCAATAATAGATAGCTATGCATTCAAAAAATTACCGAATCTCAAAAGGCTGTAAGTCTAGAATGAATTAATACATTTGACAGTTAATATATTTGAACACAGTTTTCTTATAGAGATATTTTTTTCTTATGCATTTTTTTGCTTTGTTGCTCTAGCGATTTGTCTGGAAATAAAATTACTGCTCTGGCGCCGTCCTTATTTCATGATTTGTTGGCCTTAGAGCGTTTGTAAGTTAAAGCGAAATTTATTTACGCTAGCAAATATTAATTTTACTAGCTTTCTATGTGTATATATTATTATATAGAAATCTACTTTATAAACATACAAATACATGTATCTATATATTTTAGGAAATTAAATGGAAACAGTTTAACTACTTTAAAAGAAGGCACATTTCACGGGCTTAACATATTAAAACAACTGTAATACAAATTTCTACTTATTTTTTAATTAATATATAATTTTTTAATTAATATATAATAATTTTTAATTAATGTATAATTAATATATAATCTATATAAAATTTATAACATTTATGTGACATTTCAGAGATTTGTCTAATAATCCTTGGAAATGTGATTGCGATCTATATTGGTTTAGTAATTGGATCTACAATTCTTCAATTAAATTGAAGTAACGTATATTGCGCACCTCTGATTAATTACGATTACTTACATTGAAGTTCTTCATGTTTAATTTAATATTTTCAGTCTAACGCCAAAATGCTCGTCGCCAACGTTTGCCAAAGGGCAATCGTTGAAGAAATTAAAATTCTGGGACGAGCTTCAGTGTCAGTGGATGTCGCCAGCAATTGAAATTCGTCCAATTCAAAACCAAGTAGTCTTCGCTGGAGATTCGATTACCTTAAAGTGCAGAGCACCCAGCGTTACTGTAGACAAAAGTGCCAGATTGAATTGGTTGTGGTATCCTAATGCGTCGGCCGAAATCGTAGACTTAAATTCTTATAGAGATCCGCGAAATTTACCTAATATTAAGGTTGACAACAGGTATCTGCCGGATAGTGGTATTGTGGACAGGTAATATAAAGTTTCTTAAATTGCCCTAAAAAATATTACTTAACTCATATTATTTATAACTCATATTATATTATAAACTTCTTAACTCATAACTGAAACATATGAGTGACACTTGATGGAGAGAAATCTTTGGACATTTTTCTAATTTTAAATAGTATAATTTGTGATAATTTTGTTTTATTCATATAGGCTAATTATTGTACTTATGCTAATTATTGTATTTATGCTAAGTTTAAGTGTTGCAATTTTTTTACGAATTGAAAATTTTAAAATTTCTAAAATTAATAACAAAAAACTTAAGTAAGTTTTAAGGACCCATATGTTTCTTTAGCACAAAAAATATATATTCCTATTATGAATAATTAATAATTATACAACAATTAAAAATATAAAGAATAGAATAGAAATTATTATAATTATTAAATAATTGTAAGATAGAATAAAAATTATTATATATCTTTTGCTGTTTCTTAGTGCTCTTAGTATTATCCCGATCAAGGAGGAACATAATGGACAATGGAATTGTTTATTAGTTTCTGTAAACGGCAACAAATCGAAAGCAGTCAGTGTCATCGTAATATCCGAGCATACGCGTTATTGCCCTCTAGCAGGTAATTAATAGAATCTTAGCATTAAAGAATCGTTAATCATGTATTCTCCTTTTAGTAACGAAAAACAACAAAGGTATTTATACGTGGCCTAAAACAATAGTGGGATGGAAAGCGGAGTTGCCGTGTGAAGTCGATCGTCTCTCGGGCTTGATGCAAGCGCCTTTGAAAGCTTTTTATCACTGTAACACGAGCGGTCAGTGGGAACGTCTAAATACGGAATCATGTCCATACATATCTCACACAACGAAAATCTTAGAGCAATTTTCAAAAGTTAATCTGTCCTTAACGAAAAGCAGTCTCCTGGAGACAGCCAAAAGATTTAAAAATTACACGGGAAATGGCTCGGTGAAGTTAACAGATCCAGTTGAAATCCATTTCATCGTGCGAACTATAGAGAATTATTTGAATTTCTTAATAGATGAAAAGGAACTTGGAATCATGTTGGTCGACATCGTCAGTTCGATGATGAAATTGCCGAAAGAGATGTTAAAGAGAGCGGAAATAAATTTCAAAGCCTGCACGAGACTGATCAAAGCGATCGAACATATTACAGAATTTACACCGTCCATACAATCGCATAAAAAATACATGGCACTCGAGGAGTTTCGAGTAAAGCGCGACAGTTTCGGCGGATTAACATGTACATGGTATACAAATATCGCTGCAAATGTCGATTCGGACACAAGATTTCTGCACTGCACAACAATTAACAGGACGACGCCGATTAATACAAAGGACAAGGCAATCGAGGCTTCCATTCAATTACCTGCCTCTTTGCTGCAACACTCACAAGACAGTGCAATAGCTCAACAGCTTATGATATATATGTATAGCGACAGCAGATTCTTTCCTAAGACGATTGCAAATGATAGCATGGACATATCAACGTGTATTGCCGGCAGTAAATTAAGTGAGTCGAAAACTATATAGTACATAAAATTTAGGTTTCTCTTCTTTAACCCTCCGAAGCTGACGTCAAAATCTGTAACAGAGTAACTGAGTCTGTGAGAGCGCTCCATTTAATTTATGTTGAAAAAAGACACTAAAAGACACTAATTAATTCAAGCAACCAAAATAACATAATTTGAATAAAAAAGAATAAATATTAAATTCATTTTGATAATAATAATTCAAATTTGCAAACATGACATAAAAAATATAATTAAGTGAATCCAATAGACTCACGTTAGCTCCGAAAAGATATAATTGAATGGGTCCATCATCAGCTCCGAAGAATTAAATAAGTTGTGTAATTTTTTACAGTTGGTACATCGGTACGAAATCTGTCCGAACCGGTTTACATTATGCTAAAGGCACCGTTGTATCATTATAACGGAAAAAGGCCGAGACCAGTAGTATGGGATGAAACATTGAACAACATAGGAGGATGGACCAGTGATGGATGCCATTTAATTAACCTATTAAGTAATAGTCTCATAGTTTTTCATTGCGACAGATTGGGTTATTATGGACTTTTGCAGGATATTTCGTATTTTGATATGGATGGAAATAAGTACGAAAGTTTTCTATACGTATATTTTTTTGAAGTTTTCTTTTCGATTATGATTCTATCACTATTGCATGTGACTTTTGCAGTTTACACGGAGCAAAATTCAGATACTCACATCCGGCGATATACATCGGAAGTTTCGTGACGATAACTTGCTTGATGATCACGTCCGTGACATATATTATTTCTTATACATCTATCACGATGCCTAAAAAAGCAAAACATTCCATTATCAATACTTGGTTTGCCATGGCACTATTATCATTTCTATACAGCATCGGTATCCAGCAAACAGAGCACATCGAGATTTGTCAGGGTGTCGGTCTTACTTTACATTATTTGTCGTTGTGTTGCCTGCTGTGGATGGCAGTATCTGCCAGGTATATCGCCTATGTTCTGTGATTTTCTATTGTAAAATTCTGTAAAATATAAAATTCTTTAATGATTGATTTTGCTTTTATTTTACTGGATTTAAATGTAAATCAATCATATATGAAAAAATTTTATAATAGTATTAGTATAATTTCAAAGCTGCTTGTTTTACTGAACGCAGCCATCATATATGCCTCTCAAAAAAAACAAAATATTCATCGAGATCCTTTTGTTTCAGCAATATGCATAAAAAACTGACGAAACCAGGCCTCAATGTGATACCCGACGATGAACTTCCGAATCAACCCCTACCTAAGCCCTTGTTAGGACTCTACTTGGTCGGATGGGGTGTAGCTTTGATAATTTGCGGAATATCTGGCGCAATTAATCTACGTGAATACGCCGGTTATTCTCATTGCTTCCTCACGTCCGGACCGGCGCTCGCTGCGCTTTTTATACCATGTGGAATTTTAATCGCGTATCTGCTAATCTTCCTCTTGCTCATCAGACGTGCGATTCAGAACGTCGACATGAACACGCAATTGTCTGAGGGTACTCAGGCAACGGAGAACATGGATTTGGAGTTATTGGAGCCAAACGCGAATCCTTCTGGAGATAGAAATAGCATGCACAGCACGCAGACGGTGTCCTCCGATATTGAGGATCCGGAACACTCACAATTTACGCAGTGGAAGGGCCAAGTGATAATGTTAGTGTTGTATTTGATATCCTGGAGTAGTGCAGCCGCGGTTACAATCAAGCCGTTTGACTCCATGCCATTCGAGGAGACAGTGTTCGCCGTGATATACGCCATCACCACGAGTTCTTTGGGTGTTTTCGTGCTGTTCTTCTATGGAATCGCTCGTAACGACGTTCGGAGTCAGTGGCTAAAGATGCGATGCTGGCTGGAAAAGCGAAAGAACCGTTGCTGCCGCACTAGGAGCGTGTGCGATGCGAATTCTGTGATTCCGACGCAACCACTTGTGCAGAATTTTGTCCCGCCGTTGTCGAACTCGCAAGCCACCCAAGCGATATCCGATACGAACTCCGTCTCTTCGTCGAGGAATACCAATCAATCGCAACAGCTCTATAACAGTTCTAAGCTCGCGGACTTGGCGGCCAATCGAGAAAACGTGTCTGCCGTGAACACGAAAGCGGCGAATCTGATAGTAATGCATCGTCATCAGTATCACTCTAACAATTCTGTTACCACCTATACCGAACCGTCATCGGCCTGCGTCGAGATGTTCTACAATCCTCATCAGAGCGGCGTCGCTAGAAAGTTCTTTAAGAAACAACGTAGACATGCAACCGCGAAGAAGAATAATCTCGGCCCGAGGAAGCAGGGCGATGGTGGAGCTACCAGTGATGGTGGCAGTTGCGTTTCCATACCTCGGCCTACCGCAAAGATCAACAATAGTCTAGAACGCAGCATCTTAAGCAGCAGCGCTAAAGTCAACAATACTAATATACACGTCGAGCTAAATCCCATAAACGATATAAAAAACGTCAATATATTATCGGATAGTGGCGGCAGCATCTCTGAGGAAAGAATCCCGATGCGCTTCGTTATTGGTCAGGAGAACTTGATGCATAGCATCAAGAAAATCAATAATAGCGCGCAACAGGATAATCCGCACGTTAATGTCATGATGTCCAATACAAGAGAAACGTTGCAACCGAGGAGAATGGCACAAGACTCGGATGCAGACGTTTCGAAGACAGACGAAGAATGGCATTTACGAAACGTCTCCCAACAATGTAGTTTGGAGTATAGCTCCGAGATGGATACTGTCACGCAAATGACTAGCGAACGGAGCGATCACAATCTGTCAGAGATCTACGAGAACGTGGAAGTGGCACAGCAGGAGCGTTTCTCGAGGAAAAGATGTCCTAGTGTAAATGAGATGGAAATCACCGCTGAGGAACGCATATCAAGAGATGTGGGACGATTGTATCTCTCTAACAGTATGTATTGTTTACCGTTGGAGTACGAAAAACCGCTGATAAACAATTACTGTAATTCATTGAACGACCTCACGTCCTTAACGAGCGCAAAGTATCGTGATTATTCGAAACCGTCGTTCATAGATATACAAAGTACAACTAGTTCGAATTTATGCGGGCAACAAGTTCCTGAGTCCCAAGAATCATTCGACCGTTCGGAACGTTCGCTCTTTGAGATAAACAGCTTGACTAGTGATAATCCATGTACGTTAACACCGCACGCGGAAACTCCCTACGCCTGTTCCCTATCGAATGTTTATTATATCTCCGACAAAAGTTTGGAGGAAAACAATTCTCATGAGAAATCGCAGTTGCCAGATGTGGATCACAATGTATTTAATGCACCCGAGTCGAAAGATTTTCTGTTGGAGAAGAACTTTAGTTCTCTCGCTGATATTCCGTCAATTAGTAGGTCTAGTTCGCGTGATATTAATAATCTTAATTTAATCGATGAAATGAATGCATTTGCGAAACCTGCAGGTGATATACAGCAATTTGAAGCTGACGAAATTTATTTAGATGAGTCGGTGAACCATTTGCCAGTAAAGAAAGAAACTAGCGTTTAATATATAATTATATATTGTACAATTTATACATAAATTATGTATAATTTATATATAAACTATATATATAATATATGTATTATTTCATATATAATTACATATATAATTATATATTGTATAATTTATGTATAAATTATATACAATTTATTATTAAATTATATATAATATATGTATTATTATATATACATATATATATATATACGTATAATAATAATAATAGATCATTGTTCATTCGTCTGCTACAGCAATGTATTTATTTTTATGCATAATTTCATAGACTGCACAATTTTGAAACTAGCATTTTGCAATTTGTAAACGAGAATCGTGTTCAAGACGCCTCATATATTAAATACTCATGTCTTCTTCCTACATACGCCGCGTTTAGAGATTTTGTATATAATGAAAATTATTCGCCTACTAATAATCACGCTTACAAATAGTCTTCAATTAGCTTGGTAGTTCATTTTAATTAAATATTATATGACTAAGCAAAAACTATAAAGCTTTGAAATGACTTCGATCAGTTGAAGAAGTTAAATTCAACAGATTTAAATAATCTTCACAATGCTATCTTTGAGTATTTATATCGTGACATATATATAACTAAAATAAGATAAAATCCATTGATTTATACATATATCAAAAGGAAAATAATACTTTAACACAACAAATACAATCACAATCAGAAAACTTCTAAAAATATTTTTCGGTTAGTTAAGACACATCAAGCCGACATGTTGATTCCAGTGAGATTTTCTTTTTGAAACGATTCATGGATATCCATCCATAAATCTTATATAAGATCTATGATGGATATCGGCTTTCAAGTGTTAAAAACGTAGTATTGACTTTTCAATACTAAATTTAGCTCAATTTCGCTACATTATTTATTCATCATATCCTGAATAAATACTCTTCTATATATATATATATATATATCCAGTATATATACATGTATAGATATATATCACATGAAGATATGATTGTAAAATCATTTTGGCTGTGAAATATTTCCCCTTAATTTCATCGAGGAATTTACTTGATAATTATCACATTTCAATTTTATAATATCGTAATATTATTGTTTATGTAATTTTATACATGTTTATACATTATAAATAATAATAAAATCTTCCCCAATTTATATGATCTCTAAAGTTAATATGATATCGTGTTTATTTTAACAAGATAATATTTGCTTTGTAAGTATGACTACTTAATACGAATTAAGAGATAAGAATGGAATTTCTGTAAATCGAAGACTGAACATTAAATTAAATTTATGAAATTCTGAATATAATTACTATCGACTTCTGCATTTACATGTATCTTAACGAAAAACTTCGTTTTTGGCAATAATGCCTGGTATATTGTAAATAATTCATTTAAGTTTTTAGAATTAATGTAGTTCGTATTAAGTGCGTTAAAACAGCTTGAGAAATTTTATTTACCACATTCTATTATCTCATTATTATTTTTATCTTTATATTGATTTATTCGAAAAATATATATTTCAATGTATGTACGATTGTACACAAGATCGGTTACTAATTAATACATGTATATTGTAAAATTGTGTCCATTTTTATTTACACATAGTTCGATAATACTTAGCATCAAAGATCAAATTTTTTCCATCTCCTATTAAACACATGATCAACAAAGTAAGTTTTTATACATCTATAAAAATTAATTCTCAAAATATTAATCTATATTTTTTTATTATTTTAGATCCCATATACTAAGATTATATTATGATTATATTATCTTTACATAATTTTTTTAATCGCGTGAAAGTCACTTCGAGAAATTAAAACTTATACTTGCACATTGTCCGAATTTGCTTTGTCCAACCAATCTCTCGGATTTTTCAGTACCTCCAAAAGTTGCGACTCTCTCGAACCGGTTTTAGGTTCATGCATGTATTCCCATTTGGCGTTCAATGGCAGAGACATGAGTATACTCTCATATCGTGCACCAGGTGTATATAGGCCAAACTTGGTGCCGCGATCGTAGATCAAATTAAATTCAACGTACCTACCCCGTCGCAATAGTTGCCATTGCCTCTCGTGATATCCGTAACCATCATTCTTGTGTTTCTTTACTAAAGGAATGTATGACGGAATGACTGCCTCAGCACAAGAAGTGACGAACTGAAATGCCTCGTTCTGATTTGGAGTATCAAGGTCGTCGAAAAATATCCCACCCACACCGCGCCGTTCCCCTCGGTGCACAATATTGAAGTAATTGTCGCACCATTCCTTGAACTTCGGGTAGTAGGAAGGATCGTGCTTATCGCAGGCGGTTTTTAGCACTTTATGAAAGTGTTTGGCATCTTCCTCATCCAAATAATACGGGGTGAGATCTGTACCGCCTCCGAACCACCATTGAGTTGTACCGTCTGGATTCTCCACTTCAAAATAACGATAGTTGAAATGAATCGTGGGGATCATGGGATTGCGAGGATGAATCACAGCGCTAACACCAGCTGCGAAAAACGGCACCGAGTCTTCCATCTTCTTACCGCGTGCCTTCATCTGTTGGACAGCATTCGGTGGTAGCATGCCTGTTACGACGGAAACGTTAACACCAGCTTTCTCGAATACTTGTCCATCTTGCAGGACGCAAGTAATACCGCCACCACCTTCTTTTCTGGTCCAGCGATCCACTTTGAAGGAATTGCCATTCTCCAATTTTTCGAGAACTCTGCAGAAGTCTGCCTGAGTCTTCATCACCAGCAGTTCCATTTTTGTTCTCATATCATTCGGATTTTTCTGTAATTGTTCGACGGCTGTGATAGGCTCTGCCATAAAAGTTTTTTTATAAATTTGCAGATCATTTTGCGCTGCCTGAACTACATCACTGTATATGCTGTACGTCGCCAGTCCCGTAAGGATTCCTGTTCCAAAATTCTGTAGGTTTTTCGAGTTTATCGAAAATTTGCTCCATGTAAACCATACAGTGTAATGGTAAGCGTTAATAGAACGTAGGACTCTTCGTACCATATAACGTGTAGCCATGATTTCTTTGAAATTATTCTTTCTAGAACAAAATTTAAAGTCTTATTTTGTAGTCAGTGTCACAAAATATTCTTGCGGTGTTATAATTGATAAAGGTTTCCTGATTAGATATCAAATCCATTAGATTAGATTAATAAGTGTTTTATATTTTTATAACTAATAAAATGTAAAGAATAATCTCTCTTTGCGTATTTTATACGATTACTAT
>Ga0157364_1004933_pt1 | contig 13436 bp, 7 predicted proteins | sample AttsexASBM2_FD_111476 | JGI IMG/M metagenome (GOLD analysis project Ga0157364, IMG submission 111476) | Fungus gardens microbial communities from leaf cutter ant in Ribeirão Preto, State of São Paulo, Brazil - Atta sexdens ASBM2 | ecosystem: Host-associated > Fungi > Mycelium > Unclassified ... | reverse complement strand
TGTATAAATACATATTTTTAATGAAGCAGTAATTTTTTTAAGAAAGAATATTGATATTTTATTCTATTTATACGAAGTTATCTTTATGCATTAAAAGAATAATAGTTCTTTGAAATTAATATGCATTTCAATTAATCAAGATATTCTAAAGAAATATTCTTGCATTCGTTTGGATGTCGTTTGGGTTGAAAAAATAAAAAAAATTTTTTAAAAGTATCTTATTCTTTTCTCGACACATCGTGAAAATGAGAAAAAGCTGAATCGCCATAAATTGCTTTTTTTCAAAGAGGACCCGAAAAGAGTAGTAGATATCCAAAAGTTTTTCGATAGCTTCATACGTTTGCATTTGGCATCCAATTGTCGTAAGTTCATGCCTCCTTAACCTTTAACTTCGGCCATACTGGTCCGTTCGCGTTTCAATGAAATCGTTATCCATGAGGTATCAAAAATTCGCGGACCGAACATTTTCTATCATTAAAGTTTCGAACAATTTTCCTTCTCATTAAAATCAGATTCGCGGTAATGAGGGTTCATGGTAGTTACTCAGTCTCGCGATATTCTCTCATAAACAGAAACTGTTTTTCAGTCTGCAAAACGCTGCTGTTGCGTTTATTACCTCGTCGAAAATGCAGATTACTTCTTGCTACGAAATCTGATTATTTATTCTTTTTTGCTTTTCGCGATAACAGTCCTGCAAACTATTTTAAAGCTTCATTATACGCTCGGAGAACAGTCGAGTTTATTGCGACCAATTTAAATGTAAAATTCTCATTTCGATTTCTGTTACTTTGTAGCACAATTGTTATGTGTTTCCATTAGTAATAGACTTTTTACGAGTTTGTGGATAAAAAGTAAAAAGATACTTATTATTTATGTAAATCTCATTATTGTGTATATTCTGAATTCAGCTGTAACATAAGATAGATATAATTTAGGAAAAATGAAGAATATAAAGAGTTTATATAACATCCTATGCTTCGATACTTGATTATCCCTATTGTATAAGAAGTAACTATGTAGTAAGTTTAGTAATAGTAAATGGTAGATTGTTTCGCCGGAAATATAACTTTCACGGGCAACATTTTATCTTGCGAGACACGAATGGTTTCGAAGTTTGCAAATTGATTCAACAATGGGATATATGTTGCGCACCGGTTTCGTTTCCGTCGTATGGATCTATAAAGAGAACTGTAGTCTTCTCAGAGGGAGGAACCGAGTACGGAATGCCAAGAGAAGGTATGCATCAGCGTACAAAATATTTTGTATACATATCACGAAACGTAAGGTCAGCCCTAAACCACATGCAATTTAAAGACGCCAATGAGGGCAACAAGGGTTTTCGAAAAGAAGATAAAGCGAATATGTGCCGCAGCACTATAGTTATACTCAGATTCAGCTTGCAGTTAAAATACAAGATGCGCTTTATATTTGAAGTTTTTGAAAAGGTAAATTCACAGGATGCATGCAGAAAAGTGTGTCAGTCAATTTCTTTCTATGTATATATTTACAAGAAACAGATGTTACAAGAAACAGATGTATTGTTTGTTTTCCCGAACAAATTACAAATTTGTACTTTTTACATACGTGTAAAAAAGATTCAATGATTACCATTAATTATTCAATAAATGATAATTGGGTATTTTTAGAAAAAAACTTAAATGATTTTTATATTCATAGAGCATTTAATTAATCAATTAATATCCTAAATAATTAAAATAATAGCAAGTCAGAAGAAAAATTGAGAAACCCTATTTTATTATAAATGTTTCTAGTTACATAATTGTTATAATTGTTATAATTGTTCTCATTATATGTGAGCGACATTAAATAAATGACAAATAATGAAAATTAATATAAAATAAAATTTTAATTTTTAAAAGTTTCTGAAAAAGTTTCGCCGATTCAAATTATGTCGTGCATAAAGTGTACATTTTCTGATTAGTTATTAAATATCCAAAGCCTCTTGATATTTCAAATTATAATGTTTGATAGGTCAAAATTTGTAATTTTATGAGACAAACATAGAGTATGAGGCCAACAAATCCCGGAAGGAAGCCGAGTTTGAAGAATCTAGTAAGGGTTGAAGATACTACTGAGTAGAGTAGCAGGATAGATGGTTCGTCGGAGAAAGGGATAAATTCATTGAAGTGGATAACTGCATTGTGCCAGGAACACTGCAGGAACACATCCGATTATTGGGAAGACGGGATTTCGGCATTTCTTTACCGCCTGGCCGGCTGCCAGAGGATGTTGTTTCCTGTCGTCGGAGGCCACTGGCTCGGAAGAATCGGTTCGGTTATTGAAATAATGCACTTTTATCGCTCCTTCAAGGCTTTCTCCTCGAGCTGTTATCTCATTGAACCTGATGTCGGCAGGTACTGCTACAAGGGACAGTTGAAGGTAATATTTAAAATGTAGTTTCGGGAATAACTCAATGTAACAATCCATGCACGGAGAAAATTTTTTTTTAGAGTTTACCCTGAAAATATAGTCGTGGGACAACATTGTATTTCAAAGAATTTTAAATCTCTTAATAAAATTTATTAATAAAACTACAATAAAATATAAAATAAGTTTGATTAATTTTACTGAAATGCATGGTAAAAATCTTTAAAATGTTGTATCACAACTACTATATTTTCAGGGTAAATTTTAAAAGAAAATTCTCTCCGTGTGGTATCTATCCACAAGATTCGTTGTGACCGTATTTCTTGTTTATCTTTGTAATAAAATTACAAATTTTTGTAATTTCCTGTTAAATGTTAAAATTTTAATTTTTTTCTATCAAGAGACTTTAGATGTCTTATATAAAAATATTATTAAAAAAATGTAAATATATATCAATTTTTTTTCTCATTGTAATAAGATACGACATATATTCACACTAATGGTTCGGGACTTAATAACAACTAGTATTCAAAAGGAGTTTGAAGCTACTGTCTCTTAGTATTGAAATTCTTGCAAATGCTTGTGAGAAGTGAAGAAGGATCTATAAAGGGAGAAAATGAAGAAGAATGATGTACAATGAAGCAAAACCTGAAGAGACAAAGTTGAGCGTACGTAATCCGTCCTCGAACTCGCTGAAGCTACATTGTGGTGTTCTTCGTCCTTCTGCTCGACCAGCTTTGAGACTATATACTTCGAAGATATTCTCTACTATAAAGTATGTTCTAGTGTTAGATGAATAGTTTAGGCGAAGAGTAAATATAGTGGAAGATTGAACATACTTTACAAGTACTTGATCTTTCGCGTTGCCGACATAAGAAAGAATAATATCTTTTATAATACAACAATTTTTTAGATATATGCATCGAAATATTATCTACGAAAAGTAAGATTAGTAAAAATTAATGGAAATAATAAAAATACGTGCTTTACATAAAATTTAAGAAATCTTTTTTAAAATATTTATGGTTAATTTTTTAATCCAGTAATCAGTATTAATTGTTTTATATAAACGATCATTACGTATTAAATAATATCATAAAATAATATTTTACAATTCATATTTTTTGCTGCAGGGATACAAAAACAAGTGACTATTCTCTATAAGTTGATTAATGTAATAAGACATTTTTCTTCTCTTAAATTTTCTATATATTATTAATGTTTATATTTATTCACGTTATTTACGTATTCTATATTTATTCACTTATTTACGTATTTATTTATGATATTATTTTCATATTTTCATAATTTCAAACTTACTTACTAAGAAATTTCCTATCATTTTTCTTTAACAATAAAGAAAACAAATTAATTACATTCAACTTTACGTTTAGAATTTCTCTTGCTACTTTCACATCTTTGTTGTATTCCTCCTTCATGTTAAACGTTGTTTTCAATGCTTCAAAGTGCAGAGAGAGTTTCTATTCCTTGACATATTATACATAGAAATGTTCAAAAGATACGTCTGCATCTCTGCAGCGTGAATGTAATTTACGTGTAACAATAAGACCGGTATTCATAGTCGGGTCTTATATTTAAGACCGTCTTAAGTACAGTCTTAAAGATGTCATAAATCAATCATAGAGCCGTATTAATATCTTGATACTTAAACTGTCTTGAAATTGTATATAAGAACGGACTATGAATACAGGCGCTAAGTTCACTATAAATGTACGATCTTGCAATTGCAATCTCTTGTTCTATCGTCTCGTTTACTTTCGACTTTCGTTCACTCTTTCTTTGTCTTTAAGTGACGCTGCGTCTCTTGAATGCAGAACGGATTAACGACGCTCAACTTTATCGCCTCGGATTTCGCAGTGTGCCCTCTTTCTTCATACTTCTTATTCGCTTTCGCGAAGAGTCGGACAAGAATCTCGTTTCCAGACTGCAGTTTCCGGCATCGTGCAATCCCCCCTCCCCCCGCAGTCATCTCCTTCGCACATGTACATGCACACGTATATACGCACCCTACGGGGTTTACATTCGAAAGAGAGGTGGCCACAGGGTGGAAGCATTGCATTATTGGGTTGTGTAACGATTACTGCGCGATCGGTCGTGCGGACCCAGCGTGAAAATGTAGCTGGCGGAAATGATGAAGAGGCCGCGGAATTGCACGTCCATTTGATGGTGCGGCGCGTTCTAATTAATGATTAATTTCGAAATTCGTTGGATTGAATACTCGAAATTAGGTCGTTACCCGCGTTAGTCTTTGAGTTGCGCCAATGGTTTGTAAATTCTATAAAGCCTTGTGTCTATGATACTAAAAATCACTCCGAGATCTAGAATGAAAAAAGAATTGATCAATCGATCAATTGACCTAATTATTCAGGTGTAATTTGTTAATTAATTCTTTTTCCATCCACATTTCGGAATGATTTTTAGCGTGGACACAAGGTTTAACAGAAATCTCACTTATCCGTGAATCGCGCTTTTGAATAGATTTGCTGCATTTTACAAGCTGTTGACTTTTGTAGTGATGCAATTAAATAACATTTCATTTCTTATTTATTAAAAAATATTTAAAAGTTATTTATTTAAAAGTATTATTTATTTAAAAGAATAACATTTGCTTATTACCAGAGGCATTGTGTTACAGATATTGCTAATATAAACGTGTTGATATTATTTGTCAATCATTGTCGCTTTCCATTTTATCAAACAAATGATAGTACATTTTATAAAGAGCAGCGTGTTGGATAATAATTCAGAAATAAAAAAAGAAGACATTATAGGGATCGAAGTAGTTATTACATAGATCATTATCAACATAATATATTGTATGAATTATGTGAATCATATAGACTTTGTATTTGATCAAATGGATTAACGAGAAATTGATGAGAAACCGCCGTGTGGAACGAATAATAATGGATGCGTCAATAATTATAAAATAATAAAAACGAAGTACAATGAAACAATTATCGACCGCAGTCTTTTGTTGCGAACGTTTGATATTGCATTTTATGCGCAAGTTCTTGCAAGTGCCATGTGTTTTCTTTAAATTATGCACCCTTGCTTAAGAACTTTTTTAATTAGGATGTCTGGATTTGAGAGACGAGAATAAGGCACGTGAATTTTTCACAGCTGGCGCGGTAAAGCTCGCTTTATTGCGGATAATAACATTTGTAAGTAACTGAAATGGCGTTTGAAGTATTTTACTTCCTTCTTCGTTAACAACTTCAGCGACGGCTTTTTGTTAAATTACGTTAAGCAGATTAAATGCCGTCTTTCTTGTTAATATTACTGCTAAAGAAGCCACGATTTCCTTTTATTATATACATAGTTCTTTGTATTACTTCAAATTCTTACGTAATAAACCTCATTAATTGTTACATAAAATTGTTTTCTAATTTTTATTTATGAAGCTACATTCTAATAATTTAAAAATATAAATAAAGCGCATTATATTTGTATCTTAATAATCAATTTACTAAAGATAAACAGAAATTTCAACTTTTACTAATATCGCAACGAATATATAAAGTTATATCAGACCTGGAGCCAGATTGCACATTTCGATCGATTTTGCCTACCATCATCTCTACTCTTTTTATTTCATAGCATTTAAATTACGCGCGAAGATAGAATGATCGAGTTTAGGGATGATATTAGCTGTAAATCGTATAGGGACTGTAGAGATTTTGAACTAGGAATGCATCAGATATCCGAAAAATATCCAGTATTATCCGGCATTTTTTTACCATTTAATTGGATAGTCGGATGTCATCCGCCAGGAATATAACCGGTTGAAATTTTATATTATTAAATTGTTGATTTTTTATTATATAAATATGATTATATAAATGATCTTTTATTATATAAATGTTCTATAAATAAGCAGGCATATTCATAATTCTATAATCCTATATATTGTTGCAAAATTGCATTTTATATTTTTTCTCTACAGTTATCATCTGTATTGATACCTTTCTGCTTTCTTTTTTCTTTTTTACTTTTTTTTTAAAAGACATTGTCCCAGAATCCAGTCGGATATCCGGAAAATATTAGATATCTGATTCAAATAATTGCCGAATATCCAATGTTATTCTTTTCGGATATATCCGGTATTAGATAATTTTACGGTGTATCCCTATTTAAAACATATTGCCCCGCTGTTTATAGACTTATTATTAATATTTATTTAGATTAAAAAATCAAAAATAACAATTCAAAATAGAATAGGTATGTTAATTAAGTATGCAATGTATACGGGAAAAAAAACTTAATTTCAAAACAATTTTCATTGAATTAAAAAAATATTTGAAATATTAAATATTATTAAATATATATGTAAAAATATGTATATAAATATATATGTATATAAATATATATGAACATATATATACATATATATATACATATATATAAGTATATAATATGTTTAAATATATATTTTTAAATATATTTTGAAGTGTTAAACTTTTTTAAACATTCAAATAATACTAATAATAATAATAATAAAACTCAGTAAACAGTGAACGAGAGATTATATATTTCAAAGTTTTAGCCTTACAGCCCTATCCTGTATGATTTACATTTAATATCTCATTTAATATTCTGAACTCGATCGTTCTGTCTCCGCAGTTTAAATGCTATGAAACAAGAAGAATAGAGAGATGACGATACACAAAATCGATCGAAATGTCCACTCGGCTCCAGGCCTGAATTATATTAATTTTATCTGAATTTTATCTAACGCACGGTAGTGTCTCGGCGCTAAGCAAGCGGTGTAATAACTACATTACAATCAATTTGAATATATTAAAAAGTTATTCTAAAAATTTGATTAACTTACGATTGATGATGGTTAATGAGTTTTAACGTAATGTTTAGTAATGCCAATTGCCGCTTATAAACGCACCTGGCGACGGTGAATGTGCGCCTATCCTATTGCGCGCTTGCATTTGGTGATAGGCTAGACAAATTTGGCTAGTAGTAAGTTAATAAGTTCATAAGTTAATAACTCGTTAACCTCCCATCGCGGAAATTATAAAATGGTAGAGGAATTTTCTTCTCAACTTAGTCCATTCTGCCCGTATGCAAAAGATTTATCGTTACTTTTGAAAAACCTTATATGTATATATTGTAGTATCGTTATGGAATTTATTTATTTTCTAATATAATTTTTATCTTAATCCTTTATGAGAGAAACTCTGTTTTTATATAAATATTACGTAAAATAATATTAAAAAGCTCCGTCAGAATTAGTCATCGTCTTTTTATCTTTTTTTTTTTACAATCGAACATCAAAATCAATAACTAATTGACAATATTCCTTCAACACGTGCACATGCTATTTTTGTTACATTCTGTGTCGCTTTTGCGTACATCGTCCAAAATGTTTCCTATAAAAAATATATATATATATATACATATATATATATATATATATATATATATATATATATGTGTATATGTATATTTAAATATATATGTATATATCTAAATAATGTGAATTTGAATAAATAATTTTGAATAAACAATAACTATTTTAAGTAATGTCAGTATTAGCCAAATATAGTTTGCAATTCTAATACAGGATGTCTCACTTAAAGCGTCGCGTCGGATGCAATTATCTCCTAGATCTAGACTATTCGTTATTCCATATAAAAAAAATTTCAAATAAAACTTAACTTGAATTAAGTCACAATGGAACTTAATCACTTGATGAGCAATTTTAGGAAATGAAAGTAGTAAAGATTTCCCTTAACCCAAGCAGAAAAAGAAATCATAATAATATCAAAATGACATCAGTACATCAATAAAATTTGATTGATTTTCTTGATTTTCAGGAGCTTGCCAGGTTGTGTCGTCATTATGAGAACTTGTAGCCACATTTTCTGCTGCCACGAATTGATGCATCATTTTGTGCACGTTATTAACGTTAGTTCCTTCTTGAAATCTTGAATAGCTATTAGTAACATAATATTGTTGAACTATTTAATCTTTCGAGAGTTTTGTTACTATAGAATTTCGATTCAGGAATTTTGATATCACTATCAGTAACACTTGACATAAATAATACATACTGCTGATCTACTTGACATCCAACAGCTTGCCAGTTTGTATCGTCATTATGAGAATTTGTAGCCACATTTTCTGCCATCACGAATTGATGCATCATTCTGTACATATTATTAACGTTAGTTCCTTCTTGAAATCTTGAGTAGCCATTTGTAACATGATATTGTTAAGTTATTTAATCTTTTGAGAGCTTTGTTACTATAGAACTTTGATTCGTGAATTTTGATATCACTGATGTCAGTAACACTTGACATATTGAAATAATAACGCATACCTCTGCTGATCTATTTGATATCCAACAGCTTGCCCGTTTGTATCGTCATTATAAGAATTTATAGCTACATTTTCTGCTACATTTTCTGCTACGGATTGTTGTATCGTTCTATACGTATTATTATCTATAGTTTCTCTTCTAGATCTTGAATATTCATGTACATGATATTGATATTGAGATTTTAAGTCCTTTATTTCAGAGTTGCTGTAAAATATGCTAATAGTGTATTAGTTGTTGCAATTATTGCAGCTTACAGTTATATATTTCATCGATTACGAAACTTTGAAATTAGTAATATAGTGGAGACCAGAGATAGTTGGTACATGGGGATGTTGTTACACTTAAAATTGCTGCAAAACAACAAATGATACATTAAATAATGTTACATTAAAAGTATAATATTTTTGTAAAAACATTGCGGATATCATGCTACAATAAGTTATTTCAACTTGAATAGCATATTTTCAAAAATAGGAAATGTTTTCGATTTTTTATAATCAAAAATAAAATAAACCAGTATTATATTAAATATTATATTTATCAATCTGCTCATCATATAATTTCAACTATTTCTATAGAATTCTTATTTTATAAATAACATTTTACAGTTATATTAACGTTTTAACATATATTTTTTAACTAAGGAATAATTAAAATACGTAAATATGGCATTCCGGAATTAATTGTGACATCGTCTGCTTCTCCGTCGTCACATCTAATCTCAACATAACCTATTGTAAGCGTAATAGTGGCAATCAAATAATAATGTTACATAAATTTATATTTTTATTTCTGCGATGAATGTAAGAAAACAAAAACTGTTTAAGTATATTATAAACGTTATTATTGTTACATACTTATATACATATATATATATATATATATATATATATATTAGGTGTAGAAAAAGAAATCCATTATTTTTCCATTCAATTTCATGCAAAAATAATGGATTTCTTTTTACTACACCTAATATATGTATTTTTTCATTCCATTTAAATAAGTGTGTATAATATTTTGAACTCTGGATATGTAATAAGTGACCCCAGTAACTGTAACATCTGACTCCGCATATGCGATTTAATTGTTATAAGGTGCATGATCTTTTATATTTTATTAAAACTAGAAAGTCAGTTAATCATATTATTAAATTATAAAAATAATTTTTTTGTATTGTAAGCTTGTGCCTATTGCAAAATGGCCTTACGGTTTATATTCTATTTATTAGTTAAGTGCAAAAAATTCTGTATAAAAAAAACTGTATCAACTATTTTTGATCTCCCCTACTATAAATTTTTTAAATTGTAATATATTAAAAGTAATACGTAATATATTAATAACTTAAGAAAAAAACATTAATATTTTTATTACATAACAATTACCTTTGTTGATTCTGATTTTGAGGAGCTTACCTATTTATATTATCATGATAGGAATGTGTATCTGTATTTTCTTCAGGTATAGATTGTTGTGTCATTGTGTTCATATCATTATCTTCAGGTTCTTGTCGAGATCTTAAAGATTGATTTTTTTTTAAACAAATATGATGTATTAAGACATTTGTTCCGTAAAATATGTTCATATTCTTATTGCAAAGTTTGCACCATGCATTAAATTTTTCTACATCGATTTCAAAATATTGCGATAGAGATTTATCTGCAATTTCTTTTCGTACAGTATCTCTTATTTCTTGATGATGTATTTGCAGATGTTGTTTTATAAATGGTGTATATGCTTGATGAAATAAATTGCCACAAAATTTACATTTTTCTTTGTATAAATCTATTTTGTCGAAGTATCGCCATATCAAGTCATTGTTGTTTACCCATTTTAAATAGTCTTCTTCATTCCATATTTCGTGCTTATAGTATAAATGTCTCTTTAATATTGATATTTTTAACTTATGATGATTATTATCAATTGTAAATGTTTGATTACAACTGTCTATATTGCACTGTAGAATAGAATTGTTTAATTTAAGAAAATATTTCCACATCCAATTGTCTGAACTTTTTCGAGCTGCCATTACATCCACACAGTGTGTGTCACTAAAATGAAATGCCAAAGAAAATATTCAGATAAGTTGTTTAGGAAATTGATGATAGGAGAGAGAGTAAAACATATAATTTTTCACTAATATGCAAAAATTATTAATTGAATCTTTCATTTAAGAATCATATAGTTTAATTTCTATTTATTCGATTTCTGTTGTCAATCAATCAGATTAAAATTAATATTACATGTTTTACAAATCTTGACTTCAAAATAAAGTTTAACATTGAAAATTGATACAAGTTTATAAAATTTGGAAATGTTTCTTAACTTTATACTATATATGTCTACTACAATGTCATTTATCACCGTTATTGTAGTGATCATTTAAATAGATTAAATTAATTAGAAAATTTTTGATACCTTAAACATCGATCTTTTTGAAAATGAATGTGATGTACTAATTTATCTGTTCCGTACAATATGTCCATCTTATCATTGCAACGTTTACACCTTGCACTAAAATTTTCCTCGTTGATTTTGAAATATTGCGATAGTGACGTATTTGCAATTTCTTTTCGTATCATAGCTCTTATTGTTTGAAGATGACATTGTCGCAGATGATCCCTTAATACTGGTATATATGATACGAAAAATGAATTGTTACAAAATTTACATTTTTCTTTGTATAAACCTACTTTGTCGAAATATCGCCATATTAAGTTATTGTCGTTTTCCCATTTTAAGCGATCTTGTTCATTCCATATTTTGTGCTTATAATATAAATGCTTCTTTATTGTTTTTATCCATCTATTTGTTCTTTTTTTACGAATTATATAAGTTTGATCACAATTATTTATATTGCACTGTACAATACAATTATTTAATTTAAGAAAATATTTCCACATCCAATTGTCTGATCCTTCCTGAGCGGCCATTATGTCCACACAGTGTCGCGATGTGTTACTAAGTACAGACTAGCGATTGTGCTAAGGAAAATATTCAGAGAAACTGTTTAGGAAAGGTCAAGAAAGAGAGAGAGAAGGGAGAGAGCGAAACATGTGTCTCACTAAATTGTAAATATTATTTTGCTGATTGAATTTTTCACTTAAGAATCATGAAGTTTTGTTTCTGCTTATTCAATTTGTGTTATTAAATATTTAAATTAAAGTTAATGTTATTTATTTTACTTATCTGGAAAATAAAGTTTAGCAATTAGTATAGCTTACAAAATTTGAAAATATGTACATTTCTTTACTTTTTCTATATGATTATTACAACATTGATTACACAGTTATTGTAATAAATATATAAGTAAATAAATTAAATTAAGTAATAACTGAAAATTACAAGAAAGAGGAGCAACTGTCTATGACCTTGATATTGAAGTATATTATCAAAATCATGATTCTGAATTTCTAATCGATTTTTGCCGGCGCTTGTTTTTTATTAAAAAATTATCAAAGTAAATAATTATTTCTCCACTTTGTTTGGAAAGTTGATGACTTTAAGCAGAACGGAAGGAGAGGAATGAGGCAGACTATGGGCGCGCTACTTTTCACACGAAAGTTGTACGCCTCTATATATATGGGGTGTATTTCCGCATGGAGATTTGTGCGTCTCTAATCGGTCTACTCCATCCCTCCCCCAATGCTTAGAGTCACCGCCTTTCAAAGTAATAAATACATTGTTCTAAAAAATGATGTTAAGACTCAAAAGTAAAATTATTGCTTAAACATTATTTCAATCGTGTTTCAATCATCAATCATTGTGTTTATTTCTGAATTGTATTTTAAAAATTCACAATTCCATCATGTAAAATATGTCCATAGGTTCATAATAAGAGCTTTAATGATACATTAAAAAACAAATGATGTCAAAAATATAAAATTTTATTTCATTACTACTTTCCATATTTAATATATTTTAGTATTAATTTTATATCGTAATTATAAAGTATTAAAGTTAAAAGAGTTACATTTAATTTTATCATTTTTACTTTTAAATAAAAAATAAGAATGAATATTGAATACTATTACTTGTAAACTGGGCTCATAAACTCAGATCAGAAAGTAAGAATAAGCGCGATTGCAAGTAAAAACAATGCGAAAATATTAAATTAAGACATTTAATAATTATTACAAAATATTGTTAAATATTGTTTAATAAATATACAAATACAATATTCAAGCACATTTCAATTACAATAGTTATGCATATCTATTTTATGCAAATAAAATAGTAATAAAAATTATAATAAATAAATAGTAACATATAAATATAAACGTCGATGATTTGCTGAAACATGAATTCGGTTTTAATATCTTTAACGATTTCAAAATGATCGATATTTAGTTGTACTATTTTTCTCGTTTTGACGATGCTCAATGAGAAGTTAGAGCCAGCTCGTATGTACGACATGAATCTTTATCAGCAGTCCATCTATTCATGAAAATCGTGACAGGTTCGCTCTTCTTTTTTTTCGGGTTGGCTGTCCCGTGTGCTGCGAAACATCACGGATGAGCTCTTCGTGTTCGTCCTCGACTCGTCTGCACTGCAATGGCGCGTAACTACGAAAGAGGAAAAGCGTTTCACACTGGCAATAAATAATAACGAATCCACGCGGTCAATGTGCCTCGTGACCGATATTCCCCATTTTCCTCTTTTCATTTTTCTCGCTTCTCTCCCATTTCCTCCC